>VOFH01003120.1_pt1 | contig 172260 bp, 158 predicted proteins | sample 5384091 | NCBI WGS metagenome assembly VOFH01 (sample SAMN12384727, study PRJNA508395) | human gut metagenome | isolation source: healthy gut G | host: Homo sapiens | reverse complement strand
AAAGGTGTCGTCGGTGTCGCTGATGATGACGAAAAGGGCGGTCTTTCTGTCGCCTATGGTGTCAAGCTCCATTTCGTCGGTTTCCATAAGCTCCCGCAGCTCCTTAATGTCGAATGGGGCTAACCTCGCGCCGCATGAGATAAGTATGCTTTTTGCGGTCTTGCCCGCCGCCAGTTTGTATTTTTTGTACTGCTTGACTGCAAAATGCTCCGGGTCTTTTTCTTCCAGACGTTCAAACATGAGGTCAACCGGGTTCTGGAAAGTCCTCGTCGTCCTCGCGGGCTTCCGACGCATTTATCATCTCAAGCAGCGTCGTGAAGTTCTTCTCGTCCTCCGGGGCTTCATACCAGATATAGCCGATTAGCGCGGTGTAGTAGAGCTTTTCCGCTTTCACCCAGAAATCCTCGCCGGATTTTTCCCCGTCGCCTTTGGTGTTGGCGATAATGGTATTGACTAATTTCAAAATGTCCTTTTCGCTCCGCAGATAGGCAAAGGGATTGTATTTCATGGATTTTTTGAAGTTAATCGTATTTAGCACTTTGATACGGTATTTGTACCGCTGCAACATTTTCCCGGTTTCCAAAATCAGTGTTCCTTTCGGGTCAGTGACGATATACGACGTTGGAAAATCCTTTGACGTACATTGCATGAGCGACGGTTTCACAAAGAACCGGGTCTTGCCGCTGCCGGAACCGCCGATTACAAGAATATTTTTGTTGCTTGCGTATTTCGGCTGCTTCGGGCGGCTGTTCATGGTAAGCCGTTCCGTCTGCGTGAAGGGGGATATTGTTCTCAAATACTGGGTCTGTGTACGGCTTTATGTCGTCAGCCCCGCCCCAACGCGCCGAACCGTATTCTGTCCCGCGGCGGTATTTCTTCGCGTTCTTGCCTTTGGTGTAGATAATCAGCCGGACAATGACCGCCCCCGCAATGCCTAAAGTTAAGTCTGCCGGGTGGAAGCTCGGCGCGATACTGGAAAAGGCGGCGGTAAAACCGTCCCCAAGATGTAGCAGCTTTGCGCTTGCGTCCGCGCCGGGGGATAGACGGACAGCCGCGCCCACTTTATCAAAGAGCCAGACAAAGAGCAGATACGGGAGATTTAGGATAAGCAGCTTCTTGATTTCCGGCTTCATAGCGATACCTCCCTGTCCTTGTTCTTGACCTTTGCCCGTTCCGCGTTTCTGCCCTGTGCAGCTTCTTTAAGGGTAGAGAGCAGCTTTCGGATTGAGGGCTTTTTCTCCTGTGTCAGCTTCTTTTGCGGAAAATTCCTTAAAGGCTGCGGTCAGTACGTCCGCGTCCCGCCCCTTGAAGAAAACCAGATAGCGGGGCGGGCTTTCCGTCGCGTCCTTTTTCAGCGCAAAGTCGATACCGTACTTTTTCGCCGTACTCTCAAAGGCTTTGATATTGCCCTCGGTAATCTCAATGTTGGAAACGCCCGCGTTCTGCTTCATAAGCTGCTTTAAGCTCTGCTTTCCCTGTGGCGGTTTTGCAAGCTGCTTTTTGCCCTTTGACAGTATGGCTTTCATTGCCTTTTGGAGCGTCTGCGCGGTCAGCTTCCCGGTCTTGATGTAAAGGGCTATGGTCTTTTCGTTTACTTCGTCCTGCAATTTGTCGCGTCCTCCTTTCGCGTTTCTTTATGGGGCGGCGGTCAGATACGCACCCGCAGCCCGTTCAAGTCCTCGGCTCTGATACCCACAAGATACCAGTTGTCGCCGTACTCAATCCGGGTCGGCTTCCACTTGCCCCGCACGAATACGTCAAAGCACTCACCGCAATGCAAGCCCCCGTAGTAGCTGTTTAAGTCAAAGCGGATGTCGTAACGGTCGGTGCGCTCGTCAAATACCAATGCTCCTGTCATTTTCTGTGCCATAATAAAATCCTCCTTTTGGTGTGTGGGTGGTTACAGGCTTTCGCCCTCATTGAATGAATAATAGTCCGGGTCGCCAAACTGCGGCTTCTTCGGTGCCAGTGCGCCGCTTGCCATGTCGTGGGCGACAAGGGAAGTGTAGTAATTGCCGATTGTGGACGGGGCATTGAAAAGGGCGGCTTTCAGATATTGCTTGATGTTGCGGATTTTCGTTGTGTTCTCCCGCATACAGTCAAGCACAAAGCGGATATGCTCGCCGTCTAGTTTCATAAACTTAGATTTCACAAGCTCTGCCGGGTAGTCGTCCCCCGCAATCCGTACCCGCTTTCTGGCGGTGCATACGGTTTCAAGCATGAGGTCTACAATCTCGTCCAGCCTGTCCCTGTCAAACTTCATGTCCTGTTTGAGAATGTGGTAGTCGATATTGTCCTTGATGATTTCCCGGTATATATCAACTGCGCTCTGTGCTGCCGCTTCCGTTCCTTTCCGTTCCGGCGGCGCAGCCGCTTCTCCGCAAGGAGAGGGGTTAGGGGAAAGGATAGGAATGGAATGGGTACTTGATAAATCTGTATTTGATTTTTCTTTTTTTGGTAAGTCAGTTCTTTGTATATCTTTATTTAATTGCGTTGGATTTTCCAACGTAGGTTTTTCCAATGTTGGTTTTTCCTGCGTTGGATTATCCAATGTTGGATTTTCCAATGTAGGTAAATCCGGCGTAGGCGGCTGCGGCTGCTCGAATATCACATAGTCCGCGCCCCGCAAGCGTCCTTTCTCGTCGCGCTCCCTTGACCGAACGATATAGCTTCATCACTCCTTTGCGCGGATTTTGAGGGGTAAGGTATCTTTTCCTTGCTTCCTCTGTTTTGCGTTCTGTAAGCCCGATAAATGGCTTCCCCTACTGCGGATAAAAATAGCGTCGTTCTTCTCCCAGTTGATAAAACGGGATAAGCCTTTTCATTTCTGTAGTCCCAATCTTCGGGAAAGAAAAGATGAAGATTCAAAACGTCATTTGCGACAACAGCCCTTTTGCCTTTAAAAAGGAAAGCTCCTTGTTGCGTAGGTTTGTGGTTTTGAACAGCTTAGCCCCGGTCGGTGGGGTTGTTCATGGTTACAAGTACGTTGGTAAGGCGGTTGATTGTTTCCATGTCGCCGCCTGTCGTTACCCATACCATTTCCGCGAACGGCTGCGTGATTGCCCCGGCGACAAGGTTTATCTTATCCTTGCCGATTTCGCCGGACGGAAGTATAATACCCTTAGTCAAAAGTTCGTTTTTCATGTCGTCCTCCTTATATTCTGTGGTGCTAAAATGGTGCCCGGTCTTACAAAAACACCTTATGCGGAGATATGACAAGAAAAATGAAGATATGCGGAAAACCTTGATTTTAAGCCATTTTCACATTGGTTTATAAACATTTGTGAGGACTTATAAAAGGTTTTGCGTCTATCAAATCAATAAAAAATCCATGCTGGTTTGCTTCTGATAATTGAATCAATATTATATTGCATAACGTTCACCATGGGCGAATCCCGCGCCATGCACTCATGTGCACACCGCCTACGACGAGAGAGAAAAAGCCTTTCCGCATTACACGACTAGACATACGTTTAGCCTGATGCCTTTTGATCTTTGTAAGGCCAGCCCTGAAGACTGCATTCATATTACCACGTCCAACCGTAACTTTTGGCACTCTGACTGAGTTGCTAGTCAATGCAGAACTGCCAGCATCAAACAAAGCTGTACCGACTATATGCCACCAAGACTTATCATATGAATCGTCAGTATATTTTGAAATCACCCCTGTAGTTAATGTGCTCATTCCGTCAGTAACAGCAGAGGTCGAGCCGTCGTTATAGATCATGGCGAACGGCTGGTTGCCATCGTCATAGACAAACTCGAGGGGCTTCCATGACCACAGTTTACCATTGCATCAGCACAAATTCAAGAATAATCATGATTCCTGATTTCAAGACACAAATCCTGAAATCAAGGACAGGGACAACATCAACAGGCATCCGGCGTTTTGCCGGATGCCTGTTATAACGATTTGCTATTCTCAAAAAAAGCGTATGCAAGCCGGTTCCCGGACACCAGACAGAGCTCCTGTCACAAAATAATACAGATCAGTGTTCCGCTGCCCTCATTGACCACACGCTGCAAAGTTTCCTGGAGCTTTCCGACCGCTTTCGTCGGCAGGCAGCTGAGCTTTTCCTCCACACCCTCCTGTGCGATCGTGTAGATCGGCTTGCCGAAAATATTGGACTGCCAAAGCTGCTCGACATCGCCGTCAAACCCTTGCAGCAGGAAGCCGAGGATCTCACTCGAGGCGTTTTCCCCGCCGATCTCCGGCGAGATCTCCGTCTCGATATTCGTCTGGAACATATGGATGGCCTTTGCGCTTGCCTTGAGCCGGACGCCGTATCGGCCGCCCTTGCGCACGATCTCCGGCTCTGCGAGCTGCAAGTCACCGGGTGCGGGCGCAACGACGCCGTAGCCCTTAGTGCGCACGTCGTTGAGCGCGCTGCGGATATGCTGATAGTCAGCCTGAATGCGCCCCATGTCCGCGAGGAAGGAGATGAGCTCTCCGTCGCTATGCAGCGCAACGCCCGCCTGCTCACTGATCACATCATAGTAGAGCGCGCGCGGAAACGCGAGCACGTAGCAGACCGTACCGGTGTCCACGCCGATGCGCTCCACATCTGCCGACTCCAGCAGCGGGTCTTCCGAGAGCGCTTGCGCCGTGCGGCGCGCCTGGCGCAGGCAGCGCAGCGACGGCATCTGCTCGCGCAGCAGCGCATAAAGCTGCTGCTTGACCGCATTGTCCGGCGGCAGGACATCCATCCACTCCGGCATACGAAAACAGGCTTCCGCGACAGGGAATTCATACAGGATCGTGCGCAGGATCTCCAGAACGTCCTGCTCTGTAAGCGTCTGACAGTTGACCGGTAGGCAGGCGGCGTCATACTGCGCGCTCAGGTCGGCAGCCAGCGATTGCGCACGTTCTCCCGCAGGATCTGCCGTGTTGAGCAGGACGAGAAACGGCTTGCCGATATCGCGCAGCTCTGCGACAACACGCGCCTCCGCCGGTGCATAATCCTCCCGCGCAAGCTCGGTCACGCTGCCGTCGGTCGTGACAACGATGCCGATCGTCGAGTGGTCACGGATCACCTTCCGTGTCCCATCTTCCGCCGCGACGCGCATGGGAACCTCGTGATCGTACCACGGGGTCGTGACGAGGCGCTCTTCCCCATCTTCATACTGACCGTTGACACCGGGGATCATGTAGCCGACGCTGTCGATCAGACGCACAGAGGCGCGCACGGAGGCATCCAGCTCGATGGCGACAGCATCCTCCGGGACAAACTTCGGCTCCGCAGTCATGATCGTCCGCCCAGAGCCGCTCTGCGGCAGCTCATCGCGTGCGCGCTCGCGCACACAGTCATCGGTGATGTTCGGCAGTACAAGCGTCTCCATAAACCGTTTGATAAAGGTCGACTTCCCGGTGCGTACCGGGCCGACAACGCCGATGTAAATATTCCCGCCGGTACGGGCGGCAATGTCTGCGTAAATTGAAGAAGTGTCCATTCTGTCGTCCTCTCCTCATCAGTCTTACAAAACTGTATGAGCCCGTGGACGAGAATATGCCGCCGGGACAGTTCCGGCGGCATAGATCACGGACAATATGTCTGCGCGGTCTGCGCATGTACGCGGCTAACGGTAAAAGCAAGCGCCGGAAACCGCGCCCGCAGCTTTTCATAGAGGACCGGGATGATCACGTTTTCGGTGCAGAAATGGTCGGCGTCGATCAGATTGACGCCGAGCTCCTTCGCCGCGAGAAACCGGTCGTACTTCACGTCCGCTGTTACGAACGTGTCGCAGCCCTTTTGCGCCGCAAGCTCCAGCATGCTGCCGCCGGAGCCGCCGCAGACAGCAAGCTTTTGCACCGGGCGTCCGCCGTCGACATAGCGCAGACCATTGGCGTGCAGCCGATCAGCGACATAGGGCAGAAAATCTGACAGCGCCATGGGTTCCGGCAACCGGCCGACGCGGCCGCAGGTCAGCATGCCGCCGACAGCGTCTGTGCCGGATGGCTCGAGACCGCCCGTGACCTCAGCGCCCAGCGCCACCATGAGCGCGTCGTTGACGCCGCCGTCAGCAATATCCAGATTTGTATGCATACAGACGGCTGCGATGCCGTTGCGCGCGAGCGCAAGCACTTTGCGGCCGGTGAGATCGTCCGCCGTCGCATGGCGCAGCGGCGTGAAGATGAGCGGGTGGTGTGAAACGATGAGCTGTGCGTGCAGCGCAGCCGCCTCCGCGATCACGTCGTCCGTGATATCCAGTGCCAGCAGCACATGCTCGACCGCAGCGCTGCCGTCACCGACCAGAAAACCGGCGTTATCAAAGTCCATCTGATACCGCACCGGTGCGAGATCGTTCAAAAAAGCATAAATGTCGTTTACGGTTGCCATGACTGTACCTCCTTCAAGCAGGTCTCCAGCTCGCTCAGACGCGCATCGATCGCCGCAAGCGCCGCTTCCGGCGTCTGCTTTGCGTGCGCCATACCGGCGCGAGCGCGCGTCTGCCGCCGGATCTCGTCGGTCAGATATTCGGGCAGCAGCGGATCTGCGCGCCGGAGTAAAAGCTGCTCCACCGTGCACGGCTGCTCGCTCGACCGACCAAGCACACGCAGCGCAAGATAGCACTTGCCACCGTCACGGCAAAGCGCGGCATCCTCGATCGTGAAGCCGCTGCGCCATAGCCAGTCGGTAAGCTCCGCGACCTTGCTCTGCGGCTGCAATACGAGCCGGCGCCCCTCCAGCAGCCACGGTGCTGCCGCCATGATCGCGCAGATCGTCTCCCCGCCCATACCGGCGATGGTGATGACATCCGCATCTTTGGCATCCGGAAACTGCAGACCGTCAGCCAGCACGAAGCGAAAACGCTCGGTCAGGTCATATGCGTCAGCGGACTGGCGCGCATTTGCGAGCGGTCCTGCGTGAATGTCCGCCGCAATCGCTGTTTCGGCAATGCCATTTTGCAGCAGCCAGACCGGCAAATATCCGTGATCCGTGCCGATATCCGCAGCACAGGTGCACGGCGGCACAAAGTCCGCGACCATCTGAAGCCGCGGTGACAGGTGAATGTGGTCCATAAAGCTTCTCCATAGAAACGCCAAAAGCCGGCGTGATGCCGGCTTTTGATCCTTGTCTGTATCTTACAGGCTCTCCAGATAGGTGCGCAGCTGCTCGAGGAAGGCGTCGGGATCGACGTCGTGCGCAAGGCAGGCCTGCTCAAGCGTCTCGCCGCTGGCCATAGCGCAGCCGAGGCAGTGCATGCCGATGTTCTGGAACACGGGCATCGCTTCCGGAGCATTGGTCAGGATCTCCGAAATCATCGTATCTCTGGAAATTTCAAACATAATTCTTTACCTCCGGTAAATTGCTTGTGAGAAAATGATTGGGTCGCACAAAGCGCCCCAATCATTTTAACCAGTTTATCTGCTGATTAGTGCTGCTCTCTCATCTTCGCGAAGCACTCGCTGCAGTAGACAGGACGGTCAGACTTCGGCTCAAACGGAACTCTGGCCTCGCCGCCGCAGGCAGCGCAGGTAGCCGTGAAGAACTCGCGGGGACCGCGGGCAGCATTCTTACGAGCGTCGCGGCAGGCTTTGCAGCGCTGGGGCTCATTCTGGAAATCCTTCTTCGCGTAAAACTCCTGCTCACCTGCGGTGAAAATGAAATCCGCGCCGCACTCTTTGCACTTCAACGTTTTGTCTTCGAACATGATAAATCCTCTCTTTTGAAAAACTTGCCTATCGGCTATATTGCGTTCAGCTCTTGCTGAAGTCGCTGAAATTGGGGAGCCGCGCCAGTTTGCGGCGGATCCGCTGTACGGCATTGTCGATGGATTTTTCGGGCTTGTTCGTCTCGGCCGCCATCTCTGCATACGACAGGCCGGACAAATACAGCCGAAGCACCCGCGCCTCAAACGCGGACAAATACCGGGTAAAAGCGGATAAAAGCTCTTGTTCACTCTCTCTGGCCAGAACCTGCTCCTCAGTAACACGACAATTTGCTCCCGGATAGGTGGACGCCTGGGTCTGTGATTCTTCTGAGAGGATGCTGTCTAGGGAAATGCCGCTGTTGAGCGGAGAATGCTTCTGCCTTGAAGCGGACTTGATGGCACTGTAGATGCGGTTGCTGATACAAACCTCTGCATATGCTTTGAACGGGACGTTAGACGCCGGGTCATACTGCCGGATCGCCGAGAGCAGACCGAGCATTCCCTCCTGAATAAGATCCTCGCTGTCGCCGCCTGCTAGAAAAAGCGGACGCGCACAGATGCGCACCAGACGGCTGTAGCGCTCGGCAAGCGCTTCCTCCGCGGCAGCATCTCCGGCAGTCACCCGGGACAGCAGCTCAGCATCTGACAGTTGGGAAATATCCATCATCTTTCAAGCTCCAATACCACAAAACAAATTATAACTAAAATCCCTGAAAAGTCAATAGACTTTTGTACAAAATGCACGTTTGCGGCAACATTCTGCGTTTTTTCAGAGCTCTATTTCCTGCTGACCGATATATTCCAGTCCAAGATGCTCATAGGCACGGCGCGTGACACAGCGCCCGCGCGGTGTGCGCGTCAAAAAGCCCTGCTGCAGCAGATACGGCTCATACACGTCCTCGAGCGTGACGGCTTCCTCACCGATCGTCGCAGCGAGCGTCTCAAGTCCGACTGGTCCGCCGTGATAAAACTCGATGATGCTGCGCAGCATCCGCCGGTCGGTCGCGTCGAGGCCCATGGCGTCCACTTCCAGACGCAGAAGCGCATCGTTTGCCACCTCTTTCGTGATCACGCCGTCTGCGCGCACCTGCGCATAGTCGCGCACACGCTTGAGCAGGCGGTTTGCGATACGCGGCGTGCCGCGCGAGCGTGAGGCGATCTCATATGCGCCGGCGCTGTTGATCTCCACATTCAGGATACCGGCGCTGCGCTCAACAATTTTTTGCAATTCTTCGGGGCTATACAGCTCCAGCCGGAGGTTGACACCAAAGCGGTCACGCAGCGGCGCTGTCAGCTGACCAGCGCGCGTGGTCGCGCCGATGAGCGTGAAATGCGGCAGATCCAGCCGGATCGAGTTGGCCGACGGACCTTTGCCGATGATGATATCAATGGCGTAGTCCTCCATGGCCGGGTAAAGGATCTCCTCGACCGCGCGGTTGAGACGATGAATCTCATCGACGAACAGAATGTCGTTTTCCTGTAAATTCGTCAGCAGTGCTGCAAGGTCTCCCGCTTTCTCAATCGCAGGGCCGGAGGTGATGCGCATATTTACGCCCATCTCGTTAGCGATGACGGCAGCCATCGTCGTCTTGCCCAGACCCGGAGGGCCGTAGAGCAGCACGTGGTCGAGCGGCTCACCGCGCAGACGCGCAGCGTCGATGCAGACTTGGAGATTCTCCTTCGCCTTTTCCTGACCGGTATAATCGCGCAGCAGGCGCGGACGCAGTGAGCCCTCGCCGGAGTCCTCCGGCAGAACGCGGGAAGATGTGACAACTTCCTGCTGGGCGTCTTCAGAAAAATTGATGCTCATATGCTTCCTCCCTGCTTACTGCTGCATCATGGCACGCAGTGCAGCCTTAATGATCTGATCTGCGCTCATACCCTCAATGGACGGCAGCTTACGCAGCGCCGCATTGATCTCCGGCATACTGTAGCCGAGCACAGTCAGACCGGCGATCGCATCACTGCGCGCGGCCGAAGCCGCATCGGATGCAGGCACGGCCGGCGTGAGGTCGGAAAAATCAACGCTCGCGCTCTCCTTGGCCATTTTGTCCTTGAGCTCAAGCAGGATACGCTGCGCAATGCGCTTGCCGATGCCTGGCGCGCTCGTGAGCGCTTTTTCATCGCCGTTGAGCACTGCCAGCGCCAGACCATCCGGCGTGTTGGACGAGAGGATCGACAGCGCCGCCTTCGGCCCGACACCGGAGATGCCGAGCAGCAGCTCAAAGCAGTGCTTCTCGCTCTTGGAGCCAAAGCCGTAGAGATCATGCGCATCCTCGCGGATACACTCATATATATACAGCTTGGCGCGTTCACCGATCTTGACGCTTGCGAGCGTGTTCATGCTCACGTTGAGCGCATAGCCAACGCCGCCGCACTCAAGTACGGCCAGATTCGGTTCTATATCGGTAACAACTCCGCTTATGTGGTAGAACATGGGTCAAACCTCTCCTGTTGATGGATCAATGATGTAGCGCTGCGTGCGTGACACAGCGCGATGGCGACGGCGTCCGCCGCGTCGTCCGGCTTCGGGACTGCCTGCAGGGACAGGATGCGCCGCACCATATCCATGACCTGCTTTTTATCCGCGCGGCCGTAACCGACGACCGCCTGCTTGACCTGCAGCGGCGTATATTCATAGATCTGCAGCCCTGCCTGATAGCCCGAGAGCAGAATGATGCCGCGCCCGTGGGCGACGGCGATGCCGGTCGTGATATTGGTGTTGAAAAACAGTTCCTCCACCGCCATCGCTTCCGGATGAAACTGCGCAATGAGTTCGTTCAGGTCGCGATAGATCTGATCGAGTCTGCTCGAGAGCTGCGTTTTGGCCGGTGTCGTGATCACACCACAGGTCAGCAGCCGCTGACTGCGCTTGTCCGCATCCAAAACCGCGAAGCCGACCGTAGCGATCCCCGGGTCGACGCCTAAGATCCGCATATGCATCACTCCAATTAAATAAATATAGCATAATTTCGCCACGTAAGCAACTGCTCGAAAAGAAATAGCGCCCCGAATTTCTTCGGAGCGCTGAAAACACAATGGATCATGCACGCGGGTGCGCCTTGTTATAGACATCCTTGAGCTGTTTGCTGACGAGGTGAGAATAGATCTGCGTCGAGGAGATGTCCGCATGACCGAGCATTTCCTGAATGGCGTGGATATCCGCGCCGTTTTCCAGCAGATGCGCCGCGAACGAATGGCGCAGCGTATGCGGTGTGATTGCCTTTTCGATGCCGGCCTTCGTCTGGTAGTTCTTGATGAGCTTCCAGAAGCCCTGACGTGACATCCGTTCACCTCCGACATTGACGAACAGTGCCTGTTCATCCGGAGCTGCGATCATCTGCGGACGGATGAAATTAATGTATTCTGTGAGCGCGCGAACAGCCGCCGGATACATGGGAATCATGCGCGTCTTGTCGCGTCCGTGGCAGCGGATCACACCGGCGGACAGATTGACGTCCGTGATGTTCAGGGAGATCAACTCGCTCACGCGGATACCGGTCGCGTAAAGCAGCTCGAGCATTGCGCGGTCACGGTAGCCCTTGGCGTCCGTGCACTCCGGCTGCGCGAGCAGGAGCTCCACTTCCTTGCTCGTGAGGATCTGCGGCAGCTTCTGCTTGGCCTTGTCCGGCACGAGCTTTCCGGTCGGATTGTGCTGCACATAATGATTATTGAGCAGGAAGCCGTAGAAGTTTTTCAGCGACGCGATTGCCCGGGAAACCGTGGCAACCGACTTGCCGTTGCTGCGCATCCAATCGATGTAATCGCATAGCTCCTCTTCTTCCGCAGAGCCGAGGTCGGCATCCGTATGGGCGTGCAGGTATTCACTCAGCTGCCGTACATCCCGCAGGTATGAGGAAATCGTATTTTGCGATGAGCGCTTGACATCACGCAGGTAGGATTCGAATATTTCCATTCCGTCGGAATCGCGCACGACGACTTCCCCCTTTCCAATCAGATTTCATCCAGAGTGACCATCGGTCACAGAATAAGCTTTGTGAAAAACGGCACGGCATAGCTCGCCGTGGCCGCAGCCGCAAGCAGCAGGCAGAACACCAACGCCAGTTCCCGGGAACAACGCTCCGTCGCAGCAGGAAACGGCAGGCCACGCCGCTGCTCCATCAGACGCACAGACATCTGCGCGCAGAGCACGCCGAGCAAAAACAGCGCCGGCACGAGAAACACGCCTGGCAAACCAACCGCAACACACGACAGCGCAAACGCGTGTGCGCAGCCGGAGCGCAAAAAAGCAGCCGCCGTACAGGCGGACAGAAAACCTTTGACACCGAAAACGACGGGGATCAGCAAAAAGCCAAGATACGACGTCGACAGCAGCAAAAATGCAAAGCCATAAGCGCACGAGATGCATAATTCCGGCAGCAAGCCGCCATACAATGCGCCACCCGTGCCGCTTTGCAAAAACGAAAGCACCGGTTCTGAAGAATCCGGCAACTCGGCGTTCGCACCGCAGCAGCAGCCGATCACGTAGCCCGCCGCCATGCCTGCAGCAAGCAGCGGCGGCAGCGGGAAGCGCGGCAGAGCCGCTTTCCGGCGCACACTTAGTTTCTTATGTCTCTGTCGCACATTCATTGCCCATCACCATGGACAGTCTATGAACGCGCATTCATAACATGACAATTTACATAATGCAGTGTAGACATAATATAATACAAATCGAAACTGTTATCAAGCATTTCGTCAAACTTTGTTCATTTTTGTTTATTATGACAAGAAATTATGTTAACAGCGTTATGTAAACTCCGTAACTCCGAGTTCAGAAACAGCCTGTTTTTTCAAGTACGCACGACTATATTTCGGTAATCGCGCGGGCGCAAACGCTATATATAGGTAATCACACATGCGTTATGTAAACTTTCAAGGTGATTACTTTCTGTATTTTCCGCTCTGTTTCCGTTTTTTCTTCTTTGTTCTATTTCGTAACTTTTTATGAAAAATGCACGAACCGATAATCGACGCCGCAAGTGCGACCGCAAGTGTGACGGCGGTTTCGGCGCAAAAAAGCGGCGCACCGACAGATGCTTTCAGAATCAGATAACCGATCATCCACACTGCCCAAGTCATCGCGCCGCCAAGTGCCCTCCCCTTCTCCGGCTGCGGAGAGAAGGCCCCGGTGATCAGGCACGCAATCGCGCAGCATATGAGCGCGATAAGCCGCGTATCAACCTCAGGCAGCAGCTCGCGGTTTACCGCAAACGCCGCCAGCCAGCTCAGCATCAATGTAAGCACGACTCCTGCCAAGCCGCAAGCTGCCGCGCGTGAGAGCAGCGGCAGACATTTTTGTTCCGTATGCAAAAAAACACCCCCTGCAGAACATATGCATCACAGCATATTCCTGCAGGGGGTGAATCATTCCGAAAGCCGCTTTACACCTCGGGGCCCTTCGGCTCCTCGTGCTTCGGCTCTTCCTTTTTCGCTTCTTTTGCCTTCTGCTTGGCAGCCTTGCGATCCTGAGCTTCCTTGGCAGCCTGCGCCTCGGCGCGGGTGTTCGTGGAAATGGCCCACTTGGCAACCTGAATGCGAACCTGGTCCTCGCTGGTCTCAAAGGTCACGCTGTCGTCCGTGACGTGGACGACCTTGCCCATCATACCGCCGATCGTGACGATATCGTCGCCGACCTTCAGACTGGAGCGCATTTCATTGAGCTTTTTCTTCTTCTTGTTCTCCGGAAGGATCAGGAACAGATAGAAGATGACAAGCATCAGAATGATCATGATAATGGATGAATATCCGCCGTTTCCCATGGTTTTACCTCCGTGTAATGATGAAAATATTATATCCGCTTTGCTATACAAATGCAAGCGTTAAATGCGCGTATCGAGCATAGTTGTGTAAGTTTTTCGGAACGCCTCATATTCCCCGGCCTCGATTGCTGCGCGGATACGTGCCATGAGCGTGTTATAAAAATACAAATTATGCATCACGGCAAAGCGCATGGCCAGCATCTCGTCTGCCTTGAACAGATGGCGCAGATAGGCGCGCGAGAACCGTCGGCAGACCGGGCAGTCGCACTGCGGGTCGATCGGCTGCTCGTCGCGCTGATACTTCTCATTTTTGATGTTGATCACACCGGACCACGTGAACAGATGCCCGTGGCGGCCGTTGCGCGCCGGCATGACGCAGTCGAAGAAGTCTACGCCGCGCGCGACCGCCTCGATGATGTTGCCGGGCGTTCCGACGCCCATCAGGTAGCGCGGTTTATCTGTCGGCATATAGGGCTCGACGGCGGCGATGGTGTCGTACATCTCCTGCGTCGTCTCCCCCACCGCGAGGCCGCCGATCGCATAGCCGGCCAGATCCAGTTCTGCGATCTTTTTCATATGCTCAATGCGCAGATCATGAAAGACCGTACCCTGATTGATGCCGAAGAGCACCTGGCCGGGATTGACCGCATCGTCGCGGCCGGTATAGTCATCGAGCGCCGCCTTGCACCGCTTCAGCCAGCGGTAAGTCCGGTCGCAGGAATTTTTCACATAGTCATATGGCGAAGGGATCTTAATGCACTCGTCAAACGCCATCGCGATATCCGAGCCGAGGTTCGCCTGAATGCGCATACTCTCCTCAGGACCCATGAAGATATGCCGCCCGTCAACATGGCAGTTGAAGGCGACACCCTCCTCTGTGATCTTACGAAGCTGCGCCAGAGAAAAGATCTGAAATCCGCCGCTATCCGTCAGGATCGGTTTATCCCACGTCATGAATTTATGCAGACCGCCGAGGTCGCGGATCAGCTCATCTCCGGGTCGCACGTGCAGATGGTATGTGTTGGACAGCTCGACCTGGCAGCCGATGCGCTCCAAATCCTCCGCCGAGAGCGCGCCCTTGATAGCCGCCTGCGTGCCGACATTCATAAACACCGGCGTCTGAACCGTACCATGCGGCGTTGTAAATTCCCCGCGGCGCGCATGACCGTCCTTGCAAATCAGTTGATACATAGCTTGCTTGCCTTTCTGTTGTAGTTGCGCACTTATTCTATCAGATTGCCGCATCAAGTCAAGCGCTTCCGGCAGATTTGCTCATCCGGACTCTCTTTAAAATGCGCTGCGCCCCGGCGATTAGCCGGGGCGCTGGCGCATTGCTGTGTTACTCGATCGCGATGGTAGTGTGCTTCGGAAGCTCCTTCTGCGCAGCCTTCGGGACGCTGATCTTCAGGATACCATCCTCGTACTTCGCAGAGATGTCTGCGGACTCCACGTCGTCACCGACGTAGAAGCTGCGGCTCATCGAGCCGGAGCAACGCTCCTGACGCAGGAACTTGCCCTTCTGATCGGACTCGTCCTTGTCCAGAGCCTTCGCAGCACTGATCGTCAGGTAACCATCCTGCAGGTCGACTGTCACTTCGTCCTTCTTGAAGCCCGGCAGATCCACGTCCAGCTCGTACGAGCCGTCCAGTTCGCGGACATCGGTCTTCATCAGGTTCTTGGCATGCTTACCGTACAGCTCACTGCTGATTTGCGGCATCATACGCCCGAAGCCGAAGAAATCGGACAGCGAATCATCAAACAGGTTTTCACCAAAAATACTCGGCAACATAAGTCATTCCTCCATTCATACCTTTCGTAGGCGCTGGGGAAAAACTCCATGCGTTGGCGAACTCTGTTACCGTTTGTACAACAATGCCTGATCTCCGGAGGGCTCTCAACGCTCCCTCCCTCATCGATCGTGTTCATCATAGCACGCTTTTTAGCACAGTCAAGAGGAGAATGCTAACGTTCACGAAACGCGCAATGTTTGTTCACAAAATATGTGATTTTAAAAGCCTGACCGCCCTGCAAAGCCTGCAGGGCGGTCTTGATGGAGTCTCGGTGTGGTCTATCAGAGATCCGCGATAAACATCGCATCTCCAAATGAGAAAAACCGATAGCGGTTTTCGACGGCAATTTTATATGCGTTGAGGATATGCTCCCGTCCGGCCAGCGCCGAGACGAGCATGATGAGCGTGCTCTCCGGGAGGTGAAAATTCGTGACGAGCGCATCCAAGCATTTGAACTTATAACCGGGGTAGATGAAAATATCCGTCCAGCCGGACTGTGCGCGCAGCGTCCCGTCGGGCTCGGCAAAGCTCTCGACCGTGCGGCAGGACGTCGTACCGACGCAGATGACGCGGCCGCCGCTCGCCTTCGTCTCGTTGACGATGCGCGCCGTTTCCTCCGGAATGATGCAAAACTCCGAGTGCATCGGATGATCTTCGATCTCATCCTCCTTGACAGGACGGAACGTGCCAAGACCGACGTGCAGCGTGACATAGCCGAGCCTTACACCCATGTCCGCGATCTGCTGCAGGAGCTCCTTCGTAAAGTGCAGACCGGCCGTCGGTGCGGCTGCGCTGCCGAGCTCACGGGAATAGACCGTCTGGTAGCGCTCCTGATCCTGAAGCTCCGCCTTGATATACGGCGGCAGCGGCATTTTGCCCAGCCGCTCGAGCACCTCAAGGAAAATGCCCTCATAGTGAAACTGCACGATCTTGTTGCCATCGGCGATCGCATCGACGACCGTGGCAGTCAGTTCCCCGTCACCGAACGACAGCGCAGTGCCGGGCTGTGTCTTGCGTCCCGGCCGGGTCAGGCACTCCCATTTTCCGTCACCGAGGTCGCGCAACAGCAGCACCTCGACCGCTCCGCCGGTGCTCCGGTGCCCGAGCAGACGTGCCGGAAGAACACGTGAATCATTGAGGATCAAGCAGTCGTTCGGGCGCAGAAACTGCGGCAGCTCATAAAAGTGGTGGTGCTCGACCGCACCGGTCGATTTATCCAGCGTCAGAAGCCGGGAGGCATCGCGGCGCTCGAGTGGCGTCTGTGCGATGAGCTCCTCCGGCAGGTCAAAATAGAAATCCGATTTTTTCATGAAACATAGGCTCCGGTATAATAGAAACTGATGATCTCTTCGTAGGTCTTTCCGTGCACCTCCGCCATGGCCTTGGCGCCCCACTGACTCATGCCGCAGTTGTGGCCGTAGCCGCCGCCGACGACATTGTAGACATTCGAAGCCGCATCATACTCCACGGTGAAGTGGCGGCTGTTATAGCGCAGGCCGCAGATCTTTGTCAAAAACGTGCGCACATTGTCCTTGCTGTAAGTTTTGCCGCCGACCGTCACGGTCATGACATTTCCGATTGGCGTATAAGTGACAGAGATGTCACCGACTGCATCGCGGGAAACAGACGTTCCCCAGCTCTTACAGTAAAAATCAATATCTTTTTCATATGGGTCAATCACGCCGCGCAGATACGGCACTTCCGCAACCCAGACATTTTCGGAGTTCTCGGTCGCACCGCCATCGGCAGCAAAGAAGAACGTCTCACACAGTTTGCCCTGATAGCGGACAAATTTCCCCGCCGTCTCGTCCACGGCGCGGTCACTGTTGGAACTGGCTTCGATCGTGCCCAAATAAACCTGACTGGTCGTCGTCGCTGTGATGTCAAAGCCATACGCCGGTACGCCGTTCATATGCGAGGCGGCATACGTGCGCGCGCAGACCGCCTGCGCTTTGAGTGCCTCGAGCGGCCAGCCGCTGCTCATCTCGTACGGCACAACGCCCTTGACGTACGACTCCAGATCCACGAAGTTCACCAGTGTGAGCTTCTGCGGCTGCTGCGTATCGAAGCGGGTAAACTGGAAATCACCATAGTACGTGCATGAGCGATCTGTACTGCGGTATTTACACTCGGCCACCTGCGTAATTGCGGTACCGCTGCTGTTTTGGGGCGCAAGCGTGAGCGATTTGGTCGACCCGCAGTCGAAGCCGAAGAGGATCTGGTCCGTACCGGCCTTTACGACCAGCACGCCGCGTGAACCGCCGGAAACGACGCTGCCGCTCGCGGCAGCCGATGATGCAGAGGCTGCATCCGCGGTCTCAAAGCTGCCGATGCGGACGCGGTATGTTCCGTTATAGAACACCGAATACCCGCCGTGGGCAGCAGCCGCCGCGCAGGCTGCCTCAAAATCTGTATATGTATCATCAAGCTCGATGTGATAGGCACCAAAGGTGCTGCTTCCGACTGTAACGTTTGTGTCTGCGACAACAGCTACGGAGCTCTCGGCCGTCGAACCGATCACGCGGAAAACGCGTCCGGCCTCTTCATCATAATATCCGAAGGCAAAGCCGGAGCCCGTCTTGATCTGCAGATGTACAGCATCGAGTGCCGTCGAACCGAATGCCAGTCCGGCGCGGATAAGGCCATTCGGAATGTTCGGCTGCACGTCGTCATATTCCGTGCCGCCGAGCATCTGCGTGCCGTTTGCCGTGGCTGCATAGACGCCGCGATCCGGCAGCTTTGCCGCTTCTCCGGACGCACCAATGGCATACGCATCCGCCATCGTCAGCGTGCTGCTGCCGTCATTGACGTAATACGTCTGCGCGCCGAACACCGACGTGCAGGGCGTCGCCGCCAGCAGAGCGGCGGCAAGCAGCGCCGTTACCGCCTTTTTCATACTCGATTTCATAGCGCACCTCGCTGTTTTGTGAGTGTGGTCATACGCAAAATATGACACTTTATTATAATAACTTTTTGCACATTATGCAAGTGCTTTTCTATGGAAAAACGCCCTCCGTCAGTCCGGAGGGCGTTTGAAATCAACTCGTCAAATATGCAGGAACACTTTTGCAATGGAAAAATAAATCAGCAATGACACGGCGTCCGTGATCGTCGAAATGAGCGGGCTTGCCATGACAGCCGGGTCAACGCCGATTTTCTCGGCGATCATCGGCAGAAGGCTGCCGACAGCTTTGGCGAACATGACCACAAACACGATCGTGCAGCAGACCGTCGCCGCGACCGACATCGTAACGGCGGTGTTGCCAAGCAGAAGCCGGTCGACCAGTAGCATTTTTACGAAGTTTGCCGCTGCGAGTGAAACACCGCACAAAAACGCGACACGCAGCTCTTTCCAGATCACGCGCAGCGCATCCGACGTCGACGTATCACCAAGCGACAGACTGCGGATAATCGCCGTGGACGACTGGCTACCGGAGTTGCCGCCCGTACCCATGAGCATAGGCATGAACGATGCAAGCGCAACCTGCGTCGCCAAAGCATCCTCAAAGTGCGTGACGATCATGCCGGTGAAGGTCGCCGAGAGCATGAGAAACATCAGCCACGGGATGCGGTTTTTCCAGATATCCACGACGCTTGTGCGGGAGTACGGCTTATCGGACGGCGTGATACCGGCCATCTTTTCGATGTCTTCCGTAGCCTCCTGCTCCATGACGTCGATGATATCGTCAACCGTGACGATACCGACGAGGCAGCCTTCCTTATCCACGACCGGAATGGCCAGCAGGTCATAGTTGGAGATCATCTCCGAGACCTCTTCCTGATCATCGCCGGTGGTCGCGTAGATGACATTGGTATCCATGATGTCCTCAAGGATCACATCGTCATCCGACAGCAGCAGATCCTTGACCGTGATGACGCCTTCGAGCTTGCGCTTGGCCGAGGTGACATAGCAGACATAGATCGTCTCCTTGTCCTCGCCGATCTTGCGGATGCGAGCAAACGCCTCGCGCACGCTCATGTATTTTTTCAGATCCACAAACTCGGCCGTCATGATGCTGCCGGCAGAGTTTTCGGGGATATTTCAGATACTGGTTGATGAGCGCGCGCGTAGCTGGCGTCGCCGTGCGCATGACGCGCTTGACGACGTTTGCAGGAAGCTCCTCCATCATGTCGACCGCATCGTCGACATACAGTTCCTCGATGATGCCGGCAAGCTCCGTGTCCGTGATGGAGTTGATGATCGTCTCCTGCTCCTCGACCTGAAGATTTGCAAACACCGACGCCGCGATCTCCTTGGACAGGATGCGGAACACCATCGCCATCCGCTGGGGGTTATCCTCCCAGAGTTCACCGAGAAACTCGGAGATATCAAACTCATTCATTTCGTTGAGCTTTTGGCTCAACGCCTTCATCCGATGCTGATCCAGAAGCGCAAAGAGTTCGTCGTGCAGCGCCTCGTAGTCCTCGTACTCCTCGTATTCCGTGTTCTGATCGTCCATCTCCCTGCCCCTCCTTTCCGTCCGGTGTTACAGATCAGCCGTTGAGGTACTCCTTCTGGCTGCAGCTAAGGCTGTCGATGGAGACGCCCATGGCCTTGAGCTTGCGGCGCGCGATGTTGTCGTCGATCTCCGCAGGCACAGACACGACGCCCGGGCGCAGCTGGCCGCGCGTGCGCACCAGATACTCCGCGCTCATGGCCTGCACGGCAAAGCTCATATCCATGATCTCGGCAGGGTGTCCGTCACCGGCCGCCAGATTCACCAGACGACCCTGCGCGATGACGTAGATCGTCTTGCCGTTCGGCAGACGGTAGGCATCAATATTGTGCCGCGCCTCATAGATTTCATCCGCGCAGCGATCAAGCGCCTCCATGTCGATCTCCACATTGAAGTGGCCGGCATTGGAAACGATCGCGCCGTCTTTCATGTGCTCGCAATGCTCGAGCGTGATGACGTCCTTGCAGCCCGTGACCGACACGAAAATGTCACCGATCGCGGCAGCGTCCATCATCGGCATGACCTCATAGCCGTCCATCACGGCCTCGAGTGCACGGATGGGGTCGACCTCGGTCACGACGACCTTTGCGCCAAGTCCCTTCGCGCGCAGCGCAACACCCTTGCCGCACCAACCATAACCGTTGACGACCACATACTTGCCCGCGATGACAAGGTTCGTCGTGCGCATGATGCCGTCCCACACGGACTGGCCCGTTCCGTAACGGTTATCGAACAGGTGCTTGCAGTCAGCGTCGTTGACCATGATCATCGGGAAGCGCAGCGTCCCGGCGCGATCCATGATGCGCAGGCGGTGGATGCCGGTCGTCGTCTCCTCACAGCCGCCGATGACCTGCGGGATGAGGTCCGTGAACTCCGTGTGCATCAGATGCACCAGATCACCGCCGTCATCAATGATGATGTTCGGGGCGACGGAGAGAACGCTGCGCAGATGCGCCTGATACTCCTCGTCCGAGCAGCCGTAGACAGCGTGCACATCCATTCCCTTTGCCGCCAGCGCCGCAGCAACATCATCCTGTGTAGACAGCGGATTTGAGCCGGTGACGTGCATCTCCGCACCGCCCATTTCGAGCACACGGCAGAGATACGCGGTCTTGGCCTCCAGATGCACGGACAGCGCGATCTTGAGACCGGCAAACGGCTTCTCGCGCGCAAAATCGCTGCCGATGTCGCGCAGAACAGGCATATGTGCTTCTACCCAGCGGATCTTCCGCTCTCCGGATTCCGCAAGGTTCAGATCTTTGATCGTGCTCATAAGGCAACCTCCCGCTAAAAATCGATTTAGGCGCTTTATTCTAACACTTTCGGCAAGCGTTGACAACCGCTATTTGCACAGAAAACGCCCCGGAAGGGCAGCATCCTTCCGGGGCGTCGAGAAAACCGGCCGCTCACCAGCCGCAGTACAGGCAGTATCCGATGGCTGCCGTAAGCGCAGCGGCGACGGAGCACAGACCGATCAGCAAGCCGGTGTAGGATCTTTGCTTTGGCCGCGGTGCGCGCACCGCCGGCACACTGCCGACAGCTTCACGCGCCTGCCGCACAATATCCGCCGCGGTGACACCGCCGCCGGCGGCATTGTCACGCACGATGTAGATGATCTGCTCGAACAGCTGACTGTCAGCGGCATCGACGACCACAACGCGGCGCGAAATACCGTGAGCAAACGCGGTCTCTCCTGCATTTGCCGCCGTGGGAAGGGATTGCGATCGTGCAGAATTTCGGGCAGACTTGTTTTTTCGCTTCATCAGCTGCGCACCTCCACCTTTACCGCCAGTGCGGTCATGTCGTCCCCACGTCCGTACTCACGGATCGCAGCGCGCACGACGCTGCCCGCGAGCGTCTTCATGTCTCCATCCTCAAAATCGTTCAGCAGCCGTCTCAGCCAGAGATCCTGTCCGTCGGACACGACGCCGTCGCTTGCGATCACGGCGACGCTTCCCGGCTTGAGGTGCATATGCAGCTCATCGGGGGCTTTCCCACTCTCCTGCTCAAGGCCGGGAGCAAACGACGTACAGCGCAGCTTTTTGAGCGCGCCGCCGGATTTCACATAGGTCGGTGCAGCGCCGTACTTATAAAAATCCGCCTCGCCGGTAAACAGATTCATGCACATGAGATCCACCGTAGCATAGCCCCAGTTTTCTCCGTCGCGCAGCAGCATGGCTGAGTTTAACAGCTTCATGGCCAGCGTCGGACTGACGCCGGAGCGCAGGAATTCTTCCAGCATGCCGACCGTTCCGATGCTGCCGTCGGCCGCCGATTCACCGCAGCCCATGCCATCGGACAAGATCACGCACAGCTGCCCTGCGTCGGTTTTGAAATACGTGCCGCGGTCGCCGGAGACCGCCTCCCCTTTCTTGCGCATGGACGCGATGCCGACCGAGACCGCCAGCGGCTCCGCCTCCAGAAGGAGCAGGCTGTCACCACGCGCGCTGTCTTCCGGCATACACAGGCGCACACCGAGTGCCGCCGAGAGCTTGTCAAGATAATCCGGCAGCTCCAGCAGCGGGCGCAGATACCGGCTGTCGATCGTCACACGCAGGCGCCCCGTGCTCTCGCGGAAAACTGCGGCATCGGCCTCAACGCCGACCGTGCGCAGATAACGGATAAGCCGCTGTTCTGCGAGCGGGTCGGCGCCATAGCTGCTGTCCAATTCATGCGACACATTCGTGAGCACCTGCGCAAAGTCGGCATATTGCTGCCAGAGCACGGTACGGTTTTCCTGCAGGGTTTCCTGCATCCGCTGCCGATAGGCGCGCAGCCGCAGCTCACCGTTGACAACCTCAGTGTATTCATGCAGATAGACACAACGGTCACGGAAATACGGCGGAAAATCCTCCGGCAGCAGGCGGCCGCGTGTTTGGATGCGCCGCGTGGCATCGTTCATGATATTGAGGGTATCGAGCGCCCGGCGCGTCCAGCATTCCTGCTGCAGCTTGCACCGGCAGCAGACACGGTCGGCCGCGCGGTCGAAGATCTTGGCGGCGTCGGCATCGTTTTCAACCGCCGCAGCCGCTTGAGACGCGGTGTCATGCAGCTGCTGATATGCGTGCGCCATTCCGCCTACGCGCCCGGCAACATACCGGCGCAGGCCGGATTCACCGCTCCCGGCGCGCATCGGCTGCAAAAATGCACCGACCGCGACCACGAATTTCTTCGGGAGAGCGAGATAAGCGCCGACGGCAAGCAGCAGCTCCGCGCTCGCCCCGATGCGCAGCGCCGGGAGCGGGACACAAAACAGTGCCAGAAGATACGCCGCTGCAAACGTACTCAGAAAAAAACCACGGCGATGCTTGCAAAACTGTCCGGATAACAGCCCAGCAGCCGCATACACGACCGAGAACAAAACGCCGTCCCCGGCGGCCACATCCATGGCGATGCCGAGGATCACGCCCGCAGACGCACCGCACAGTGCACCGCCCGTTCCGCTGAGCACGAGCAGAATGAGCACCGAGAGGGCTCTGCCGACCGAGAGCGTGTCAAACAGCAGGAGGTTATTCACGCCCATGAGCAGACACGCGAGCAAAAACACCGCCGATACATTGCGGCAGATCTCGGCATTGGCCGTGCGCGGCTCCTGCGCGCGCAGCAGGTCGTCAAAGCCGTAAGCCGCTCCCGCACAGAGGATCAGAAACAGCGCCATGCGCGATATCAGCAGCAGTGACACGCCGCCCGTGAGCAGATACAGCACCAGGCGCGTCGGTATGTAAGCCGCTGCGGAGACGAGCGGCGGATACCAGCGCGTCTGCACAAACGGACGGCTGCGCAGAAAATACGCCGTCAAAAAAATCAGGCAGCACCCGGCTGCAAGCTGCGTGCCGGATGCGACGCCGAAAGCGGCAAAATAACCGAGTGCACACCCCACAAGGCACAGTGCGCCGCCGGATCCATAACCCATCGCAGCCAAGAACGCCAAGCCGAACGGCGCCGGTGAGCCTGCGATGTGCGCCGTCGATAAAATAAGCCCGAGCGCAAAGCTCACGAGCATACCGACCCACTTGGCGTTGTCACTTGCCGGCAGCAGGCCCATCGGGCTCAGCGGTGTTCCGTGCGCGCGCACGGGGCGGTCACCGCCCGCGATTCTGACGTTCATAGTGGTTCCTCCTGACGCAGATAAGTTTACATAAATTATAGATTCTTATCATTATGAAAACTGTCATTCCACGCTGTCGCAAAAGATATCTTTGTACAGGAAGCCCTTATTTTTGGACGCAAAAAAAGCTGCCGGAACAAATCCGACAGCTTTTTATCTGATTCGATTTTTATCTCGGGCTCAGTTTTCCGAATCCGACTGCTGCAGCAGATGCTCACCGATGCGAAACACATCGCCGGCGCCGACGGTCAGAATGATATCACCCGGACGGGCGATCCTGCGCAGCTCGCGCTCGATCTCCGCAAAGGTCGGGTAGAATTTCGCACCCGGGATCTGCGCGGCCAGATCGGCAGACGAAATGCCGATGGTGTTTTTCTCGCGCGCAGCGTAGATCTCCGCCAGATAGACAATCGTCGGGCGGCGGAGCTGCTCGACAAAATCATTGAAGAGCTTCGCCGTGCGGCTGTAGGTATGCGGTTGGAACACGACGATCGTGCGCTGATAGTTGAGCGTATCCACGGCATCGAGCAGCGCGCGCAGCTCACTCGGATGGTGTGCATAATCGTCGTACAGATCCGCGCCCTGAAACTTGCCCTTAAAATCAAAGCGGCGGCCTGCGCCCTCAAATCCGGCAAGACCATATTTGACGGCGTTCGGGCTGACACCGAGCACAATGGCTGCGGCCGTGGCAGCGAGTGCGTTGCGCACATTGTGAATACCCGGCACGTGGAGTGTCACGCGGGCAAAATAATTTCCCCGGTGATAAATATCAAACTCAGACACCGAGCCGCGGTGCACGATGTTCTGTGCATAGACGTCCGCTTTTGCATTCAGACCGAAGGTAATGACCTTGCGCGCAATGCCGCGCAGAGCGTCCATGGTGTTGGCATCGTCATAATTTGCGATCACGGTGCCAGTTTCCGCCGGAACACGCTCGGCAAAGCAGCGGAAGGAATGCTTGATATCCTCAAGATCCTTGAAGAAATCCAGATGATCTGCCTCGATGTTCAAAACGACGGCGATCGTCGGGTTGAGCGCCAGAAATGAGTTATAATACTCGCACGATTCCATGATAATCGTGTTGCCCTTGCCGACGCGGTGGCAGGCCTTCAGCAGTGGAAGCGTTCCGCCGATCATAACGGTCGGGTCTTTTTCCGCCGCCATCATGATGTGCGTACACATGGACGTCGTTGTGGTCTTACCGTGCGTACCGGAAATGCACAGCGCGTTCTGATATCCGCGCATGAGCGCTCCCCAAGCCTGCGTGCGCTCAAAGACCGGAATGCCGCGGCGATGCGCCTCGTGCACCTCCGGGTTATCATCGTGCACGGCAGCCGTGCGGATCACAAAGGAAATGTCATCCGTGACATTGTCCGCACTGTGGCCGATATGGATCGGGATGCCGCGCTCACGCAGCGTGAGCGTGTTGCTGCTCTCGGCCATATCCGAACCGCGGATGTCCAGCCCGGCATCATGCAGCACCTCCGCCAGCGGCGACATGGACACGCCGCCGATACCGATCAGCAGGCCGGTCTTTCCGGGAACCAGGTAATTCTTAAAATCCATTCAAAGCACCAAATTTCATAAAAATATTGTGATATCCGGCACAGCGGGATATGATCGCGCCGCGCAGACAAGTTACAGACAGGTTACAGTTGTCATTTAGATTCCGAAGTATTATAATACGTTTGCTAACACATTACAATAGATTTTTGACGAACCGGCTGCAAAAAGCCCTCTTTATTCAAACAAAAAGGAGCAAAAACGGATGAATGAAGCCTGGAAAGAGCTCAAGCAGGCGTGCGCGCAGTGCCATCGCTGCGGTCTCGGTGAGACGCGGCACAGCCTCGTGTTCGGAGACGGTGCAGAAAACGCACGCATCATGCTCATTGGCGAAGGCCCGGGTGAGCAGGAGGACCGCCAGGGCGTGCCGTTTGTCGGCCCGGCCGGAAAGCTGCTCGACGACATGCTCGAGATGATTTATCTGGACCGCACCAAGGTCTACATCGCCAACATTGTCAAATGCCGTCCGCCGCACAACCGCGACCCGCAGTTTGCGGAGCAAAAGTGCTGCAGCGAATGGCTGCAGCGGCAGATCGCACTCGTCGATCCGGCGATCATCGTCTGCCTCGGCCGCATCGCTGCAACGGCGCTCATCAAAGACCCGTTTCGCATCACGCGCGAGCATGGACAGTGGTTTGATGTCAACGGCCGCCGCTATATGGCGATCTACCACCCCTCTGCCCTGCTGCGCGACCCGAGCAAGCGTCCCGAGACGTTTGTCGACCTCAAGACTCTGCAGCGGGAGATCTATGCGCGCTGCCCGGAGGTGTATCCCGATGCCTGATATGCGGATCCGACGCGCAGCGCCGGCAGATCTTCCGGTACTGACCCGGCTCTGGCAGACGGCATTTGGCGATCCGCCGGAGCTGATCGAGCGATTTTACCGCCGCTTCCCGCCGGCGAAGGCTGCATGGGTGATCGAAGACGGCGGCTGCGTCGTCACGGCGGCGCATCTTTTGGAGGGACGCTTGCACACGGCGGACGGTAATGTCTTACCCTGTGCCTACGTGTATGCGGTCTCGACCGACCCGGCGCATCAGGGAAACGGCTATGCTTCGGCGCTTATGCGCCGCTTTGCGGCGGACGCGGACGTGAGTGGCCGAGTCCTCTACACGCTCCCGGCGGAGGCCTCCTTATACAAGTGGTATCAGGCAGTCATGGGCACAACGCAGACCGCCCGCGGCGAGCGGATACGCATTGCCCGGCAGCAAACAGCCGGCGCTTTGCCGAATGTCACCCGCATCAGCGCGCCGGAATACGCTGTACTTCGGGCACAGCAGCTGCAGGGGCAAACCTACGCAGAGCCGTCAGCAGCGCTGCTGGATTTTCAAGCCGATCTGTGCGCCATGTGCGGCGGCGCTTTGGTGCACGTCGGCTGCGGATGCGCCGTCGTGGAACGAGATGGCGACACGCTGATCATCAAGGAACTGCTGGGTGCAGACACCGCATCTGCGGCGCAGGCGCTGCTCGCAGCCTTTGACGCACAGGCGGCACAGGTGTGTCTGCAAAGGCAAGACGGCGCACAGCCGATGGCAGCGTATCGTCCGTTTTGCCGCGATACAGCGGATATATTCTGGGGGCTCTATCTGGACTAAGCAAAAACTTCATGGATCGGTAATCATTTTTCTCTTGTTTGCGTAATATTTTTCCGATATCCTTGAATTCAGAAGCAAGCAATCGATTTTCTTTTTTCCTCATCCACAGCAAAACAAAACAGAGCGAAGCGGCACAGAAGCAATTTCTGTGCCGCTTTGTCTTGCCGCTTTTTCTTTTTGGACACCAAACCGAGGCGTGTCCCGTTACTGAACATTTTACACAAATACTGTGAAAATTCCGCGCATAAATAACGAAATTTAAACAAAAGAAATCCCCCTCGGCCGGATATTTTGTTTGACAATTAACAGCAAATCCGCTATACTCCAATTGTATGTATAGACAGCCGTATCGGCAAAGATGTCCGGTCTACGCGCATATGACCAAACATTTTTGTCGAATGTTCTCATCACGATTCGTCGATTCATACAATGTCTGTTGTTGAATGCGAAAAAATTTAAGGGGGCTTGCACATGAGAGACTTGAAACACCTGATCGCATTTGAAGACCTGCTCCAGGAGGCCAACAACCAGTTGGTCCGGCAAGGAAAGGCAGACGGTAAGAAGGCATTTGGCTACACTTGCTACTTCATGCCGGAAGTTCTGCTCGACCTGCCCGGATGCTTTGCCGTCCGCCTGAGAGCACCGAAATGCACTTCTCCGGACATTGCTACATACTACATGTCCAGCCGTACCTGCCATTACGGCCGCAGCCTCTTCGAGCGCGCACTCGAAGGCGGCTACAACTTCCTGGACGCTCAGTTCGGCACCGAGACCTGCACGGTCACCTGCCGTTTCCAGGAGCACCTCGGCTACATGGACGTCATCCAGAATCCGGACTTCTTCGTGACGTTCACTGATGTGCCGTTCAAGAAGAACCAGAACAGCATTGTTCACTATGAGGACCAGCTGCAGGCGCACGTTCTCGATCCGATGCACGAGAAATACGGCATCGACATCTCCGACGAGGCGCTCATGAAGGCGATCGAGCTGCACAACGAAGTCAGCGCCGTCATCAATGAGATCGGCGATTACCGCAAGCTCGATAACCCGACCATCACCGGCTACGAGTTCCATGTGATCCAGCTCTGCTCTCAGGTCTGCCCGAAGGATCTGATCCTCCCCATGCTGAAGGAAACGGCTAAGGAGCTCAAGACCCGCAAGCCTGATAAGAAGAGCCCGTTCCGCTGCAAGGTCGTTCTGGCCGGCTCCGAGAATGATGATCCCGAGTTCACCAAGCTGATCGAAGGCTGCGGTGCCGAAGTCGTCTGCGACCGTTACTGCTACGGTGCTGTGGAGTCACGTATGCCCATCGAGATCAAGGACGGCGAGAAGCCGCTGACGGCAATTGCCCGCCACTACCTCGAGACCAGCAACTGCCCGCGCTTCATGCCGCAGGATATCATGCGCGAGCGCAAGCAGCGTCTGGCTGACCTCGCCAAGGAGTATCATGCCGACGGCATCATCGTTGCGTCCAACAAGTTCTGCGAATACTGGAGCTACGAGCGCACGATCGACACCATCGTCCTGCCGCGTGACTTCGGTTACCCGGTCTGCTCGATCGAGAAGGAGTACATCAACTCCGCCTCCGGCCAGCTGCGTACCCGCTTCCAGGCTTTCGTCGAAAGCATCGAAATCAAGAAGATTCAGGAGGGCAAATAATGAATTACGATATGAAAACTCTTGCCCGTGACTTCTGGTACGGCAAGCCCCATCAGGAGCGCCGTCTGGGCGACCTCTATATTGACAAGACCGGTCTGTACAAGCACAGAGAGTGGCGTGGTTTCAAAGACACCATGTACTACTTCTACAACATCTGGATGTACAACTACGCACACATGGTCATGGACGTTGTCCGCTACGGCGGCCTCATCAACTTTGCCAAGGGCGTGTGGCGCTACCGCTGGGTCGGCCAGACCTACCTGCCGGTTCTCCACTGGTTCGACCGCGGCATGGAAGGTATGCGCGGCGAGGCGCTGAAAGCCTCTGCATGGCACTACCGCGGCATGGTCAACGCGACCATCTTCCAGTTCCAGCGCATGTTCTCCTCCGACGCCAACCTGCACGGCGGCAAGCGAAACTACAGATGGCACCACAACGTTGCCCACAACGAGACCGTCTGGGGCGGCGTGTTCTATCCCTGGCACGGCAAACTGACGAATGTCCCGATGGAGATGATCCCGTACTTCGTCACCTGCCACGTCAACAGCCATACCGTTCTCAACTATATTGACGCGGTGCAGTCCATCGGCCTGCCGGGCGACCCGTGCCCGATGTGTCAGGCAGAGGCCGGCCTGTTCGTCCTCGACGACATGCCCGACTATGCGCCGATCGTTGTCACCTCCAACGAGGCCTGCGACGCGTCCGTCTCCACTTCCATCCTGCAGGACTGGTTCCTCGACAAGCCGCTGTTCGCCATGCCGCAGCCGATGCAGTTTGACGATCCGCTGGTCAAGAAGCATTGCCGCGACGAGATCGAGCAGTGCTGGAAGTTCATCGAAGAGCAGACCGGTATCCCGTTCGACTGGAATGCGTTGGTCAAGCGCATCGAGTCCCAGAACGAGCTGATGAAGTTCGAGTGGGAGAAGTGGGATGTCGCCGCGAAGACCGACTACTACCCGGTCAACGGCGTTGCACAGGCTCTGTACCGTATCTACCAGTCCCAGCTCGGTGACCTGCCGGTCTGGCACGAGGTCGACGGGCACGTCCGCAAGATTCTCACCAAGTGCGTCAAGAAAAAGATCAACAGCTTCCCGGAGACCCGCCACAGAGTGCTGGCCTGGTCCTGTGCTCCGCTGTACTACTCCAACTGGTGCACCTGGGCGTATAACTGCTGGGGTCTGAACGCCGTCATGAACATGGACTCTCTGATGTTCAACATGACCATCCGCACCGACAGCTATGACCACTGCCTGGACGACATGGCACAGTATCACATGTGGGCTCCGATGCGCCGTATGGCCGTCGGCGGCATGCACCACATCTTTGAGTGCTGGAAGTACATGGAGGAGTTCAACTGCGACATGGTCATGATGTACGATCAGCTGCAGTGCAAGGGCATGCAGGGTGTGCACGGCCTGTTCGAGGACGAGTTCCGTGAGAGAAATATCCATGCGATCTGGATGCCGCACGCGCTGCCTGACAGCCGCACCGTGTCCCGTATGGAGATCCGTCAGATCGTCAACGATTACATGACAACCGTTATGCACGAGGAGCCTCTCGACCCGACGCTGCTTGAGTTTGACGACTCCATGACTTGGTAATTGAAGGAGGAAACGATATGAAAGCAAAAGTTCTGAAAGCTCTTCTCATGGCGCTCGGCGTCAACGCCGCGCTGTTTGCCGTTTTCTTCTTTGACCTGGACGGCAAATTCCTGTTCTACGTGGTCGAGCCCACGCTCAAAAAGCATTACGACAACATGCCGCGCCGCGACATGACCAAGATGCCGTATGAGATGAACAAGCCGAACTACGAGTATAACGTCTAATCAACCCACACCCCAAAAACATAGAATCGATATAACAGGATAACAGGAGGAAAAGTAATACCATGAAATACTTTGGCGGATGCGACGTAGGTTCCACCTACACGAAGGCAGTCATTCTGGACGAGAACGGCAAAATGTGCGCCGACACCACGATTCGCAGCAAGATCAACGCTGAGCAGTCCGCGATCGCGGCGATGGAAGAAGTCTGCGGCAAGGTTGGCTTGAAGGACTCCAAGGATCTCGCTTACCTGATCGGCACCGGCTACGGCCGCAACAAGGTCCCGTTCGCTGACGAGAACATCTCCGAGATCTCCTGCCACGCCATGGGCGTGCACGTCACCAACCCCGAAGTCCGCGCCATCATCGACATCGGCGGCCAGGACGTTAAGGGCATCAGCATCGACACCGACGGCACGGTCAAGAGCTTCGCGATGAACGATAAGTGCTCCGCCGGTACCGGCCGTTTCTTCGAGGCCATGGCCCGCTCCTTCGAGATGAGCCTGCCCGAGTTCTCGAACCTGTCCCTGTCTGCAAAGAACGTCATCCCCATCACCGCACAGTGCACCGTTTTCGCTGAGTCCGAAGTCATCACCCTCGTGGGCGAAGGCAAGCCGACCGACGAGATCGCTGCCGGCATCGAGATGGCAGTTGCCAAGCGCTGCTTCGTCATGGCCAAGAAGGCCGGCGCCACCGACAGCATCACGCTGACGGGCGGCTGCGCGAAGAACGCCGGCCTGAAGCAGGCCATCGAGCACGTGCTGAAGTTCAAAGTCGTCGATCTGAAGACCGACCCGCAGCTCATGGGCGCTCTGGGCGCTGCAGAGTATGCCCGTCAGAAGGGTCTTGCCAAGAAGTAAGCCACCGCGTCTATCCCAATCGGAGGGGGAACCGTAACCGGTTCTCCCTCTTTTTGCTTTTGTGTAACAAAATGCGCGCAGATGTCGAGAACTTCTATAAAAAATTCATCGTTTTTGAAAGAAGTATTTGCTTTTACGATCAATATAGTTTAATATATGTACGTCGTAAGACAGTTGACCGGTTGATTGGAAGAGAGCCAACCGGTCAAAGCCAATTTATTAGGAGTGAGAATAACCATGGATAACCTGTTCTGGATCGGCTTCGTCGGAGCCGCGCTCGCCCTGATTTTCGCCTACCTGCAGAAGTGCAAAGTTATGAAGTGCTCTGAGGGCGACGAGAAGATGGTCAAGATCGCTTCTTCGATCCGCGCCGGTGCCAACGCCTATCTGAAGCAGCAGTATTCTACTGTTGCAAAAGTATTTGCAGTCGTTTTTGTCATCCTGCTGATCATTGCCTTCGCATCCAAAGGCCAGATGCTCTCCAGAGTGACGCCGTTTGCGTTCCTGACCGGCGGTATCTGGTCGATGCTTGCCGGCCTGATCGGCATGAAGATCGCCACCGCTGCCAATGCACGCACGGCCAATGCCGCGCATGAGAGCCTGAACCACGGCCTGAACGTTGCCTTCTCTTCCGGCACGGTCATGGGCTTCACGGTCGTCGGCCTCGGCATTCTTGACATCACGCTCTGGTTCATCGGTCTGCGCTATATCGGCAAGATCACCGATCCCACTGTCCTCGCCAATATCATGGTCATGAACGGCATGGGCGCTTCCTTCATGGCACTGTTTGCCCGTGTTGGCGGCGGTATCTACACCAAGGCCGCTGACGTCGGCGCTGACCTCGTCGGCAAAGTCGAAGCCGGTATCCCGGAAGATGACCCGCGCAACCCTGCAACCATCGCGGACAACGTCGGCGATAACGTCGGTGACGTTGCCGGTATGGGCGCTGACCTGTACGAGTCCTATGTCGGCTCGATCCTTGCCACTTTCGCGCTGAGCGCGGCCGCCAACTACGGTTGGAGCGGCATGCTGCTGCCGGTCGCACTGGCCGTTTGCGGCATCATCTGCTCGCTGATCGGCTCTTTCCTCATCAAGACGAAGGAAGACGCCACCCAGATGTCCCTGCTCAAGAGTCTGCGTACCGGCACCTATACGGCTGCTGCCCTCTCCGCTGTGCTCGCCCTGCCGCTGTCCTATCTCATTCTTGGACCTGAGCAGCACTGCTGGGGTGTTTACATTGCCATCCTGTGCGGCCTTGTCGGCGGCTGCGCCATCGGTTACTTCACCGAGTACTACACCTCCGACAACTACAAGCCCACGCAGCAGCTGGCTGCAGCCTCCGAGACCGGCTCCGCCACGATCATCATCGGCGGTATCTCCCTTGGCCTGAAGTCCACCATGGCCTCCATCCTGATCGTCTCTGTTGCGATCCTGCTCAGCTATTTCTGCGCAGGCGGCACCACCACGATCATCGACGCCAGCGGTGCGTTCACTGCTGAGTTCAACCAGGGCCTGTACGGCATCGGCATTGCCGCTGTCGGCATGCTCTCCACCCTCGGCATCACGCTTGCGACCGACGCTTATGGCCCTGTGGCCGATAATGCCGGCGGCATCGCCGAGATGTCCGGCCTTCCGGAAGAGGTCCGTGACCGCACTGACGCCCTCGATTCCCTCGGCAACACCACCGCTGCTACCGGCAAGGGCTTTGCAATCGGCTCTGCTTCCCTAACGGCTCTGGCACTGCTCGTGTCCTATGTCAACATCGTGCAGACCCGCACTCCTGAGACCCTGAACTTCACGCTGACGAGCCCGTCTGTTCTGGTCGGCCTGTTCATTGGCGCGATGCTCACCTTCGTCTTCTCCGCGCTGACCATGAGCGCTGTGCAGACTGCTGCACAGTCCATCGTCGTGGAAGTGCGCCGTCAGTTCCGCGAGATCGTCGGCATCATGGACTACAAGGCAGACCCCGATTACGCGGCCTGCGTCAGCCTGTGCACCAAGGGCGCCCTGCACGAAATGGTCGCTCCGGCGCTGCTGGCCGTCATCGTCCCGATCGTCACCGGCCTTATTCTTGGACCCACGGGCGTTGTCGGTCTGCTCGGCGGCGTGTCCGTCACCGGCTTTGCGATGGCTGTGTTCATGTCCAACGCGGGCGGCGCATGGGACAACGCGAAGAAGTATATCGAGCGCGGCAACCACGGCGGCAAGGGCAGCGAACAGCACAAGGCTGCTGTCGTTGGCGACACCGTCGGTGACCCGTTCAAGGATACTTCCGGCCCGTCCCTGAACATCCTCATCAAGCTCTGCTCCACGGTCTCGATCGTGTTTGCCGGCTTGATCATCGCGTTCAACCTCATGAACGTGCTGTAAATTCAAGAAGAGAAAAGCCCGTTGGCAGCTGCCAACGGGCTTTTTGATCTAAATATCAAACGATCTGGAACAGATAGAATTTCAAATAATCCGTCTCCGGCACATTCCAGAGGATCGGGTGATCCGGTCCCTGCTGACGCGCCTCGATCTGGCGCAGAGAGACCTGCGCATCCTTGGCGGCATCCGCCAGCATGGCACGAAACCGGTCGTCCGTCATGAAGTGTGAGCACGAGCAAGTGGCCAGATACCCACCGCGCGGCAGGATTCGCATGGCCTTGAGGTTGATCTCCTTATAGCCGCGAATGGCGTTTGCCACCGTCGCGCTGCTCTTGGTAAAGGCCGGCGGGTCGAGGATAATGTAATCATACGCACCGCGCTTTTGCTCGGCCAGCTTTGTGAGCAGGTCAAATACATCGGCGCAGAGATACTCCACATGAGCGTCCAGCCCATTGAGTGCAGCATTGTGCCGCGCAGTCGTGAGCGCGTCCTCCGACACATCGACCGACACGACGGATGCCGCACCGGCTGCCGCGCAGTTGAGACCGAACGCCCCGGTATGCGTGAAGCAATCGAGCACGTGCTTTCCCGGTGCGAGCTGCGCCGCTGCGCGGCGATTATATTTCTGGTCTAGGAAAAAGCCTGTTTTCTGGCCATGGATATAGTCAACATCGTACAGGATACCGTTTTCGCGGATCGTCACATGGCCGTCCAAGTCCGTCTTCAGGCCTTCGAGTGTTACGAAGCCGGTTCCCTGCTGCATGCCCTCTTTTTCCCGCAGCTTGACATCGTTGCGCTCGTAGATCGCCTCGATCTGCTCGCCGCAGGCGCGCAGTGTCTGCAGCAAGAGCGCAAACAGCTGCGTCTTGCGCAGCTCCATGCCCAGCGAGAGCACCTGCGCGACCAGAATCGGGCCGAAGCGGTCAACCGTCAGGCCGGGAAACCCGTCCGCCTCGCCAAAGATCAGGCGGCAATTGTCAAAATCCGCGCCCATGACCGTACGGCGGTAATCGATCGCATACTGGACACGCCGCGCCCAGAAAGCCTCGTCAAAGCGATCGTTCGCATTGCGTGAGAGCACGCGCACGCGGATCTTGGATGCGCTGTTATAAAAGCCAGCGCCGAGCCAATGACCACTGCGTGTGGTCACATCTACGATCTGTCCGTTCGTGCAGGCGGCGTCCGCACGCAGCACCTCATCGGCATAGACCCATGGATGCCCGCTGCGCAGGCTGCGTGCCGCCTTGTCCGTGACACTGATGTTCGGATAATTTCGTTCCATAATTGTTACACTCCAGTTTTAGTCGCTCTATTGTACTCCGAACGCAGCGTGCGGGCAAGAGCAAAATGCGATATTTACATTTCCAGACCGGTCGTATATAATGTTGATATCTCTGTATTGAAAAAGGTGACGCCATGAAGCTCTCCAAATCCGGTATCTTTTTGATCGTTGTGCTCGTGATCGCCATAGCCCTCAGCGCGTGGGTCACGGTTATGACGTGCAATGTACTGACAAAAGAACCGATCACAACGCCCAGCCGCGCCAGCAGCGGTGACACACCGCAGCCTGTGCGGCCTATTGAAAAGCCGAAGGAGCCGGACACACTTGTCATCTCCATGGTCGGTGACTGTACGCTCGCCTCCATTCAGACCGGGCGCGACTTTGACAGTTATATCGACAAAAACGGGACGTCTTGGCCGTTTTCCGGTGTGTTGGAGTATCTGAGCAAGGACGAGTTCACGCTCGCAAATCTTGAGTGTTCGTTCTCGGACGAGGCGCTCAAGTCCTCTTCCCTGTTCTATTTCCGTGGGCCGTCATCGTATGCTGACATTCTCGTGCAGGGCAGCGTGGAGTGCGTCACGCTCGGCAACAACCACACGAATGACTTCGGCGCGAAAGGCGCCGCGGATACGAAGGCTGCTTTGGATGCGGCGGAGGTAGCTTGGACCGCCGGCAGTGAATCCAAGGTATTCACGACCGAGCACGGTCTGAAAATCGGCGTCTACTGTCCCGGTTGGACGGGTTTGAGCAAGAGCAACATTACGGCCGGCATCCAGAAGCTCAAGGATGACGGCGCAGATATTTTGATCTTCGCTCCGCATTGGGGCACCGAGGGCAGCTATCAGGTGAACGCCAACCAGGAGGCGCTCGCGCACGCAGCGATCGATGCAGGCGCGCACATCGTCTGCGGCACGCACCCGCACGTGCTGCAAAAGATGGAGAGCTACAACGGCGGCTATATTTTCTACAGCCTCGGAAACTTCAGCTTCGGCGGCAACACCGCGCCGCGCGATGTAGACACCGCGATCGCACAGGTGACCGTCAAGAAAGACGGTGACGGCTGGGCCGTAGACGGCTACGACCTGATCCCCTGCCGCCTGTCGAGCACTGACAGCAAAAATGACTACCGGCCGCGTCCTTATGATAAAGATGAGGACGGCTACGCACGCACGATCGGCAAGCTCGACGGTTCCTGGACAGGCAGTGACCTGAACGTGGATTACTCGTTCATGTACCGCTGATACATAAAAATGCGCAAAATGGCCATCCGCTATCAGCGGATGGCCATTTTGAGACTGTCAAAAAAGTATTACTTTTTTGATAAAGGGATTAGCGGCCTGACTGCAGCGCACGCGCCGTCCGCTCAAGGCGAACGGCGCGCACGTTTGCAGGCCGAGAAGTATTTTCTCAACCGCACATGTCGCCTGAGAAAATGATCGGACTTTCTTTCGCCGCACCGGCGGCGAAACTCTACGAGGTTTTCAGGCAAGCCGGAAACGGTCATCCGCGAGCTGCGGATGACCGTTTCATCTATACATTTTCATTTAGTCCTGCGGCAGAGGAATCTTCCCCTTGAGCAGCACCTTGCCAAAGCAGCAGATCGTAATGCCGGATGAGGCCGGAATCGTCACATCCGCATCTCTGCGTGCACGGTTGAGCGAGAACAGATACACATTGCCGAGATAATCCTGACAATATTGCTTGCACTTCATATCGCCGTCGACGAAGAACAGACCAACGTCCCCGTCAAAAATCGTCGCGCCGCGTTTGACCAGTACGATGGAATCGTCGTGAATATAAGGCTCCATACTGTCGCCTGCGATGCGCACCGCGAAATCCGCCTCCGAATCCGCAGCGACCTCATAATCCTCATAATCATCACCGAGCGCCGGCGAGGCATATCCGGCCGCTGCCGGCGTCATATACAACGGAATGACCTTATTGCGCTCCGGCTGACGCTGTGCAGCCTGCAGACGCGCACACTCGGCATCGAGCAGCTGCAGCGTCACAAAGCGGCCGTGATCATCCAGACGGCGCAGCTTCCAGAGCATCTCCCACTCCTCAGGCGTCGGCTGACCGGTGCTGCCTGTACCGCAAAACGTCTCGAGCGGAACGTGCAGCGCATCGCAGATGCGCAGCAGCAGCTCGAAATCGATCTTCATATTGTCGCGGCGGATAATGCTGTAGAGCGTCTGCGCCGGCACTTTGATCTGCCGCGCGAACTCGTTGACCTTGATCTCGCGTTCATCCAGCAAATTTTTGAGCGTGGTTCCGATCATACACAACACCTCTTTGGCCTCATCATAACGAATTTACCGTTCTATGTCAAGGAATAAAAACGGCATTAAAAATTATGAAAACGAAAATTTTCGTCGGATTTGATTGAAATGGTTTACTTTACTGTGAAAATGTGCTTAAATATGATGAGACGTAATCGATGCTATTGTACATGATTACCAGCAAAATAAGGAGGAAATTTAGAAATGGTACGGTTTTCCAGTCGAATGAACCTTCTCAAGGGTTCCGCGATCCGTGAGCTGCTGGCGCTTGCCAACAAGCCGGAGATTCTTTCGTTTGCAGGCGGTATGCCCGCACCCGAGCTCTTCCCCGTTGACAAGATCAAGGCTGCGACCGATGCTGTCCTTGAGGAGCAGGGCAAAGTCGCGCTCCAGTACTCCAGCACCAACGGTTTTGAGCACTTCCGTCAGCAGATTGCTGACCGCATGGAAGCAAAGCTCAACATCAAGACCAGCGCCGACAACATTCTCGTGACCTCCGGCTCTCAGCAGGGTCTGGACTATTCCGCGCGCGTGTTCTGCGATAAGGGCGATGTGGTCATCATTGAGAGCCCCTCCTACCTCGGCGCGCTCAACGCGTTCAAGGCCTGCGAGCCGAACTTTATTGCCATCCCCACCGATGGAGACGGCATGATCATGGAAGAGCTGGAAAAGGTACTCGCCACGACGGAGAATGTCAAGATGATCTACGTCATCCCCGACTTCCAGAATCCGTCCGGCCGCACCTGGCCGCTCGAGCGCCGCAAACAGTTCATGGAGATCATCAACAAGTACGAGATCCCCGTTGTTGAGGATAACCCGTACGGTGAGCTCCGCTTCGAGGGCGAATACCTGCCCGCGCTCAAGAGCATGGACACCAAGGGCCTCGTTGTCTTCCTCGGCACGTTCTCCAAGATCCTCGCGCCCGGCTACCGTCTTGGCTGGGTCTGCGCCGACGGTGAGATCCTCCAGAAGTACAACTTCCTCGCGCAGGCCGCTTCCCTGCAGGCTTCCACCGAGGCACAGCTCGTTGTGTCCAAGTTCATCGATATGTTCGACCTTGATGAGCACGTTGCCACCATCAAGGAGTGCTACCGCAAGCGCCGCGACGTCATGATCCAGACCATGGAGCGCGAGTTCCCGCCTGAGGCGAAGTTCACGCACCCCAACGGCGGTCTGTTCACTTGGGTCGAGCTGCCGGATTACATCAACACCAACGAGATGGCAAAGCAGTGCCTGGCGCGCAACGTTGCCTACGTCCCGGGTGACGGCTTCTTCCCGGACGCCGGCCACAACAACTGCATCCGCCTGAACTACTCCTGCATGCCCGAAGAGAAGATCGAGCAGGGCATGACCATTCTGGGCGAAGTCATCAAGGAAAACATCAAGAAATAATTACCGCATCACATAAAAAGACCGTGTTCTCCGGAACACGGTCTTTTTTTATCCTATATCCGAAATCAAACTCCATGCAGGATATGCGCTCGAAGAAACGCCGCCACGCCGTCGCAGTCGTTGGTATCCGTCACATAGTCGCAGACGGCCCGCACCTCGGGCGCAGCATTGCCCATGGCAACGCTCGTACCGGCGGCGCGCAGCATCCGCAGATCGTTGGAGCTGTCCCCGAAGGCGACGGTGTCCTCCGCCGGGATGCCCAAGCGCTGCGCGAGTGCAAGCAGAGCCCTGCCCTTATCCGCATCGGCGGCGTTGAGCTCAAGATTATTGCGAAACGACGACGTGACCAGAACGCCCGGAAATGCGGCCGCGATCTCTTCTCGCGCCGTTTCACGCTCTGCCATGTCCCGAAAACACAGCTGCACCTTCTGCACCGGCTGACCGTTTGCGCGCACAAACGCTTTCAGATCCGCGACCGGCGCACGTGTGCGCCGCAGGAGTGCGGCCACTTCCTCATCAGCGTTATAATACCGCACACGCTCAAGAAATGCGCGGTCTACCCAGCCGGTGTCATTCCAATAGCAGTCATACATCGCGTCATAGCGCCCGGCGAAGTCCATCAGACGCAGGCAGGTATCCAGCGGAAGCTCAGCACGCAGGAGTGTCTCCCCCGTCCGCGTGTCGGAAACCTTCGCGCCGTTGATCGTAATGGCATACCGCAGAAACGGCAGCGCCATCACCTGCTCCGGAATCGCGCGCAGCGCACGCCCCGTCGCCGGGACGATCACATGCCCCTGCTCCGCCGCAAGCGACAGCGCGGCGAAATTCCCTGCCGAGATGACCTTCTCGCTGTTGAGCAGCGTTCCGTCGAGATCCAGAGCGATCAGTTTCATGCGCACCTCCGAAAATAAAAAAACCTGCGTTCAGAGAACACAGGTTTTTGTGGTGGAGACTAATGGGCTCGAACCATCGACCTCATGCGTGTGAAGCATGCGCTCTAACCAGCTGAGCTAAGCCTCCAAAAGTGGTGACCCGTACGGGACTCGAACCCATGTTACCGCCGTGAAAGGGCGGTGTCTTAACCACTTGACCAACGGGCCTAAGATGGGATGCTGCGAGTGCAGCATCCCCTTGGTAGCGGCACCTGGATTCGAACCGGGGACACTTCGGGTATGAACCGAATGCTCTGGCCAACTGAGCTATGCCGCCATGTTGTGAGCGTCTCGCGAACCGCTAAACGCAAGGAGCATTGTACCAAACAATGCTCCCTTTGTCAATAAGTTTTGCGTCACTTTTTTAATTTTTTTGCGGTAAATAATCAAGAGGTGAAACGCTCTGCCCGGAGACCGAAACCGACAGATGCAGATGGCTCTCCTGCGCCGATTCGCAGCCGGCGGAATTGCCGACCGAGCCGATCGTATCCCCTGCCGAGACCGAATCGCCGACGTTCACCGTGGGGATCGACTCCAGATTCGCATACGTGCAGCGCAAACCGTCAGCGCGCTCCGTGACGACGGTCGTGCCGTAGCGGTCATCGTGATATACCTGCGTCACCGTGCCCGACGCCATGGCCGAGACGACCGCGCCGTAATCCGCCGCAATGTCAATGCCGTCATGCGTGCGCCAGTCAGCCATTGTCTCATCATAGGCCAGCGCCGTCATCGCATAGGCGCGCGTCACCGCGCCGTCGACCGGCCAGAGGTACACATCCTGCGCCGCCGTTTCTGCAGCTTCCTCCGCCGGAATTTCCGGCTCAGGCGACAGCTCCGGCGTCGGCTGCGGTGTCTCCGGCACGGGTACGACCGGTGTCGGTACGACCTCCAGCACCGCGCTGTGTGCACGCTCATCATCCATAGTCTTCGTATCTGCCAGCAGTGACCACGCAGAGACGCCGATCACCGCCGCGCAGAGGACGAGGGCTATGTAGAAGCCCTTGCCTTCGATGAAGCGTACAGATCTTTTTTCGGGGTTTTTGTCCTGATTCGGTTCCATCGTATTTCCCTCCAAGAAAAAAGGTGTTTGCATGGGTATTGTCACCCACGCAAACACCTTTTATACCGGTTTGGGAAATTACTTGATGCTGAAAAATGCGTCCTTGCCGGGGTACTGCGCCACGTCGAACAGCTCGTCCTCGATGCGCAGCAGCTGGTTGTACTTCGCAACGCGGTCGGTGCGGCTCGGAGCACCGGTCTTGATCTGACCGGCGTTGACGGCCACGGAGATGTCCGCGATTGTGGTGTCCTCGGTTTCGCCGGAGCGGTGAGACACGACAGCCGTCCAGCCGGCGCGGTGCGCCATCTGGATCGCGTCGAGCGTCTCGGTCAGCGTGCCGATCTGGTTGAGCTTGATGAGCACGGCATTGGCTGCGCCGAGCTCGATGCCCTTCTTGATGCGCTGGACGTTCGTGACAAACAGGTCGTCGCCGACGAGCTGGATCTTCTTGCCGAGGCGATCCATGAGCATCTTCCAGCCTTCCCAGTCATCCTCGGCCATGCCGTCCTCGAGGGAGATGATCGGGTACTTCTCGACGAAATCAGCGTACATATCGACCATCTGCTCGCGGGTCATGACCGTGCCGCGCTTCGGCAGGTGGTAGCAGCCGTCCTCCGCGTTGAACCACTCGGAGCAGGCGCTGTCGATGGCGATCATGAAATCGTCATACGGCTTGTAGCCGGCAAGCTCGATGGCCTTGACGAGCGCCTTGAGCGCGTCCTCGTCGCTGTCGAGGTTCGGAAGCGTAGCCGCTCGTCGCCCACGCCGGAGGCCGGAACGACCTTCTTGAGCACGTGGAACACTTCCGAGCACATACGCAGCGCCTCGGCGAAGCTCTTGGCGCCGACGGGCATGATCATGAACTCCTGGATGTCAACGTTGCTGCCGGTGGCGTGTGCGCCGCCGTTGAGCACGTTCATCATCGGCACAGGCAGCGTCTTGGCGTTGCAGCCGCCGATGTAGTTATACAGGCTCTGGCCGGTCGCCAGCGCGCCGGCCTTCGCGCACGCGAGGGACACGCCGAGAATAGCATTGGCGCCGAGACGGGTCTTGTTCGGGGTGCCGTCCAGCTCGATGAGCAGTTTGTCGATGGAGGTCTGGTCGAGGACGTTCATGCCCTGCAGCGCCTCAGCGATCTCGACGTTGACGTTCTCAACTGCCTTGAGCACGCCCTTGCCGAGGTAACGGCTTTTATCGCCGTCGCGCAGCTCGCAAGCCTCGTAGATACCGGTGGAAGCGCCGGACGGAACGGCAGCGCGGCCGACGGTGCCGTCGTCAAGCGTGACCTCGACTTCCACGGTCGGATTGCCGCGGGAGTCCAGAATCTCTCTGGCGCTTACATCCACAATTTCAAAATAGTCCTTCATGTCAATACTCCTTTATGATTTTTCGATAAGGCTCTCGCCTGTCATTGCGGGTTTCGGCTCGATGTGCATCAGCTCGAGCATGGTCGGTGCGATATCGGAAAGACGGCCCTGCGCGCGCAGCGGCAGCTCTCTGCCGACGAGCACCAGCGGCACGAGATTCGTCGTGTGCGCCGTGTTCGTTGACCCGTCCGCCTCGACCATGCGGTCGGCGTTGCCGTGATCAGCAGTGACGAGCAGCGTATAGCCCATCTCTTCCGCCGCCGCAACGACTTCACCGAGGCAGCGATCCACGCACTCGACCGCCTGAATGGCAGCCGACATCACGCCCGTGTGGCCGACCATGTCACAGTTGGCAAAGTTACAGACGATCATGTCATACGCACCGGTACGGATGCGCTTAACAAGCTCGTCCTTGACCTTGACGGCGCTCATCTCGGGGACGAGGTCGTAGGTCGGAAATTCGCGCGGCGACGGGATGAGCACGCGATCCTCTCCGGGATACTGCGTCTCCGTGCCGCCGTTGAAGAAGAACGTGACGTGCGCATACTTTTCCGTCTCCGCGATGCGCAGCTGGCGCAGACCGTGTGCGCTGACGATCTCGCCGAGCGTGTCGTGCAGCTCCTCGGGCGGGAACGCGATCGGAAGATCGGTGAGCTTCTCGTCGTAGCGTGTCGTGCAGACATAGTGCAGGTCTTGCGCAACGACTTTGCGCCGGAAGCCGTCAAAATCGCTCTGCGTAAGCGCATAGGTCATTTCCCGGGCGCGGTCGGGACGGAAGTTCATGAAGATCACGCTGTCGCCGGACTGGATCTTTCCGTCCGCAGCGCAGACGACGGGCTTGACAAATTCGTCCGTCACACCGGCGGCATAGCTCGCCTCCATCGCGTGGATGGGGTCGGGATCCTGCACGCCCTCGCCGCAGACCATGGCGTTATAGCTCGCCTCAATTCGATCCCAGCGCTTGTCACGGTCCATGCCGTAGAAGCGTCCCTGCAGCGTTGCGATCTTGCCCGTGCCGAGCTCGGCGCAATAGTCACGCAGCTGGCGGACATAGCCCGCGCCGCTCGTGGGCGCAACGTCGCGTCCGTCGAGGAAGCAGTGCAGGTAGACACGCTCGATACCGCGGTCATGCGCCATCTTCACCATGGCAAAGATGTGCCGGATGTGGCTGTGTACGCCGCCGTCGGACAGAAGGCCAAGGATGTGCAGCGCCTTGCCGTTTGCGGCGTTTTCGAGTGCCGCGCCATAGACGGGGTTTTCAAAAAACGAACCGTCGGAAATGGCGTTGGTGATGCGCGGAAGATCCTGAAACACGACACGGCCCGAGCCGATATTCGTGTGGCCGACCTCACTGTTGCCCATCTGTCCGTCCGGCAGACCGACGTCCAGCCCGGAGGCAGAGAGCTTCGTGTGCGGCCAGCGCTGCAGGAGGCCGTCCATCACCGGCGTTTTGGCCATATAGATGGCGTTGCCCGCATTCGGCTCGCCGATGCCGTAGCCGTCGAGGATGATCAGTGCGACTTTCCCGTTGCTCATTCGCAGGCTCCCTGCGCCGTCGCAGCAATGATCTTCGAGAAATCGACCGGTTTGAGCGATGCGCCGCCGATGAGGCCGCCGTCGATGTCCGGCTGCGCCAGAAGCTCTGCTGCGTTGCCTGCATTCATCGAGCCGCCGTAGAGGATGCTGATCGCTTTCGCCGTGTCGGCGTCATAGAGCTTGGCGAGCGTGGCGCGGATGGAGGCGCAGACCTCCTGTGCCTGTGCGCTCGTGGCGGTGTTGCCGGTGCCGATGGCCCACAGGGGCTCATAGGCAATGACGCAGCGCACTGCCTGCTCCGCCGTCAGGCCGGAGAAAGCGGCCGCGACCTGATAGGCAACATAGGTCTCGGTCAGGTCATGCTCACGCTGCGCAAGGCTCTCGCCGACGCAGATGATCGGGATGATGTGATTCTCCAGCAGAATTTTCGTCTTGGCGTTGACCTGCAGATCGGTCTCACCATGATAGCTGCGGCGCTCACTGTGACCGACGATGCAGTACTGTGCGCCGAGATCGCTGAGCTGCTCGGCAGACACCTCGCCGGTGTACGCGCCGTGCTGGTGCTCGGACACGTCCTGCGCGCCGACGCCGAGAGCGCAGCACTGACCGGCAGCCTCTAGCGCACCGATCAGCGGGTACGGGGCACAGATGACCACATCACAGCAGCGCTCTGCCGGAAGATTCGCCTGCAGCTCCTGCGCGAAGGCCGGGATCTCGGCCACGCGCTTATTGAGCTTCCAGTTACCGGCAATGATTGCTTTTCTCTCTTTGATATTCATATCCTGATTTCCTTTCCAGCGCTTACTTATCCAGCAGGCACGCAACGCCCGGCAGCTCCTTGCCCTCAAGGAACTCCAGCGAAGCGCCGCCGCCGGTGGAGATGTGCGTCATCTTATCGGCGAAGCCGAGCTTCTCGACCGCAGCCGCCGAATCGCCGCCGCCGACGATCGTGACCGCGCCGGACTCCGCAAGCGCTGCCGCAATGGCTTCCGTGCCGGCGGCAAAGGCCGGGAACTCAAACACGCCCATCGGTCCGTTCCAGACGACCGTTCCGGCGCCCTTGACGGCGTCCGTGAACAGCTGGATTGTTTCCGGGCCAATGTCCAGGCCCATCCAGTCGGCCGGAATGGCATTGGTCGGCACGACCTTGCGCGCGCAATCGGCGGCAAACTGATCGCCGGCCATGGTGTCAACGGGCAGCAGCAGCTTCACGCCGCGATCCTTCGCCTTCCGGATCATCTCGAGCGCATAGTCCATTTTGTCAGCCTCGAGCAGAGACGTGCCGATCTCGCCGCCCTGCGCCTTGACGAACGTGTAGGCCATGCCGCCGCCGATGATGATCGTGTCGGCCTTTTCCAGGAGATTATTGATGACGCCGATCTTATCCGACACCTTCGCGCCTCCGAGGATGGCGACGAACGGGCGCTTCGGATCCTCAAGCGCCTTGCCCATGACGGACAGCTCTTTCTCGATCAGCAGACCGGCATATGCGGGCAGATACGCCGCGACGCCGGCAGTAGAAGCGTGCGCACGGTGCACCGTACCGAACGCATCGGAGACATAAAGCTCAGCCATGCTCGCGAGCTCTTTTGCGAATTCGGGGTCATTTTTCTCCTCGCGGGGATCAAAACGCAAATTCTCCAGCAGCAGAAGCTGACCCGGCTGCAGTGCGGCTGCCTTGGTCTTGGCGTCCTCGCCGACGATATCCTTGGCAAAGAGCACGTCCATACCAAGCAGCTCCGTCAGGCGCTTGGCCACCGGCGCGAGCGTAAGGCTCTCCTTCCACGTGCCCTTCGGCTTGCCGAGGTGCGAGCAGGCGATCACAGCGGCGCCGTGATCGAGCAGGTAGCGGATCGTCGGCAGCGCGGCCACAATGCGCTTGTCGCTCGTGATCTCACCGGTTGTCTTGTCCTGCGGGACATTGAAGTCGCAGCGCAGGAGCACTTTTTTTCCGGAAAGCGGGACGTCCTTGACGGTCTGTTTGTTGTAGTTCATCTTGCTTCCTCCTGGTTTATGATTTCACACGGGTGTGTGATATGGTATTCAAAGATCCAGATCGATCTGTCCGAGCAGGTTCTGCTGACGCAGCGCCTCATAGCACAAGATCGCCGCAGAGTTGGACAGATTCAGACTGCGCGCCTCCGCGCGCATGGGGATACGCAGGCAGTGGTCGGCATAGCGCTCACGCAGCCACTCGGGCAGGCCCTTTGTCTCCTTACCGAACATGAGCGTCACCTTTGGCGCAGAGAGATCGGCGTCGGCATAGCTCACCTTCGCCTTTGTCGTGAGCAGCCAGAGATTTTCATCCCCATTTTTGGCGAAGTACTCGTCGATGTTCTCATACACCGAGATATCGACCAGATGCCAGTAGTCAAGTCCGGCGCGCTTGACAGCGCGGTCGGAAATATCAAACCCGAGCGGTTTGATCAGGTGCAGCCGCGAACCCGTGCAGGCACAGGTACGCGCAATGGCGCCGGTGTTGTTCGGGATCTCCGGCTCCACCAAAACGATATCTACCATAATGCTTCCTCTTCGTTTTTTTTTTCAAATTCGCAGCCGATTATATCTCTGTTATTGTATTACTTTGCCGCTTTTTTTGCAATCGCCCTTTTAAATAAAGCTGTCACTGGAAATCGCTGCATTTCTGAACTTTTCGTGAAACATGCCGAAGACCATTGCATAATGGATGAAAAAACTTTATAATATCCACAGAATCTATCGATTTCACGCAAGATTCTATGCGTGGGAGGTACTATGACGCAACTTTGTTCCGTCTGTCCGCGCGGCTGCGGTGTTGACCGCGCAGGCGGACAATTGGGCTTTTGCGCAGTTCCGGATGCACCCATTGTGGCGCGCGCAGCGCCGCATTTCGGTGAGGAACCGTGCATATCCGGCACACGCGGCAGCGGCGCGGTCTTTTTCTCCGGCTGCAGCCTGCGGTGCGTATTTTGCCAGAACCGCGACATCAGCCGCGGCGAACACGGAAAAGAGATCACCGTCGCGCAGCTCCGCGCTATTTTTTTGCGCCTGCGGGACGAAGGTGTGCACAACATCAACCTTGTTACCCCCAGCCACTACACGCCACAGATCGCCGAAGCGCTCACGGGTCTGTCCCTTGGCATCCCGGTCGTGTGGAACAGCTCGGGCTATGAGTGTGTGGAGTCGCTGCGTATGCTCGAGGGGCTCGTGCAGGTATACCTGCCAGACATGAAATACGCCCTGTCCGGACCGGCAGCACGCTACTCCGCCGCAGCGGATTATCCGCAGGTCGCCCGCGCCGCCATTCTGGAAATGTACCGTCAGACCGGACCGTTCCGGCTCGACGGCGACGGCATGCTTCAGCGCGGCGTACTCATCCGGCATCTCATCTTGCCGCAGCAGGGCGAAAACACCCGCCGCGTCATCGACTGGGTCGGGCAGACGTTTGCGCCCGGGCAGGTGCTCTTCAGTCTCATGAGCCAGTACACGCCCGTCGGCGATCTGGCGCAGTGGCCGGCGCTGCAGCACCCCGTCTCCCCCGCACTCAACGATGCCATGTACGAATATCTGATGGACAGCCCCATCACAGACGGTTTCTATCAGGATCTCGATGCCGCGACCGGTGACATGATCCCGGCGTTTGACGGCACGGGCGTTTCAGCAGCAAATCCATCAATATAGTAAAGATATATGGAGGTACCCTCATGGAGTACAAAGAGATTCTTGAAAGCGCACGCACTTGTATCGGCCCGTACTGCAAGGCCTGCCCGGTGTGCAACGGCAAGGCCTGCGGCAACCAGGTCCCCGGCCCCGGCGCAAAAGCCCCCGGCAACGGCTTCACCCGCAACTACGATGCGTGGCAGAAGATCTGCGTCAACATGGACACCATCTGCCCGAACGAGCCGGTCGACACGGCTGTGGAGCTGTTCGGCACCATGTACCGCTACCCGTTTTTTGCAGCCCCGCTCGGCGCGATGAAGATGCACTATGGCGACAAGTACAACGACCGTGAATATAACAGCATCCTCGTCAACGCCTGCGCCGACAGCGGCATCGCCGCCTTCACCGGTGACGGTGTGGATGCCGCGGTATTCCAGGGCGCGATGGAAGCCATCCGCGCAGCCGGCGGTGTCGGCGTGCCGACGATCAAGCCGTGGAGCCAGCAGCTGGTTTTTGAAAAGCTCGATCTGGCCAGAACCAGCGGCTGCAAGGCCGTCGCCATGGATATTGACGGCGCGGGCCTCCCCTTCCTGAAAAATCTGACGCCGCCGGCCGGCAGCAAGTCCGTGCAGGAGCTGGCGGAGATCATCCGCTACGCCGCCATGCCGTTCATCGTCAAGGGCGTCATGACCGTGCGCGGCGCGCAGAAGGCCGCAGAGGCCGGCGCTGCTGCGATCATCGTCTCGAACCACGGCGGCCGCGTGCTCGGTCAGACCCCGGCCAGCGCGGAAGTGCTCGCCGAGATTGCCGACGCCGTCGGCGGCAGCATGAAGATCTTCGTGGACGGCGGCATCCGCACCGGCACGGATGTGTTCAAGGCGCTGGCACTCGGTGCGGACGCCGTGCTCATCGGGCGTCCGTTCGTCCCGATGGTCTACGGCGACGGCGCGCAGGGCGTAGCAACGTACATCGAAAAGATCGGCAGCGAGCTGCGCGACACGATGGCCATGTGCGGCGTGCACACGCTCGGCGAGATCACGCGCGACTGCGTGCGTGTATTTTAAGGCAAAACAACATACAAAAAACCGAGGGAGCTACTCCCTCGGTTTTTTCTGTGTCTCAATCGTCCCAGACCATGGTCGCAAAGTAGTCCTCCGGCGTCTCGGCGCGGCGGATCAGGCGCGTGGAACCGTCCGGCTGCAGCAGCACCTCTGCGCAGCGGAGCTTGCCGTTGTAGTTGTAGCCCATGGCAAGGCCGTGTGCACCGGCATCATGGATGACAAGCAGATCGCCGATGTCGATGCCCGGCAGCATCCGGTCGACGGCAAACTTGTCATTGTTCTCACACAGGCCGCCGACAATGTCGTACTTGTGGTCGCAGGGCGCGTCCTCCTTGCCCATGACCGTGATATGGTGATACGACCCGTACATGGCCGGACGCATCAGGTCACATGCGCAGGCATCTGTGCCGATGTACTCCTTGTAGATGTGCTTTGCGTGGATCGCGCGCGTCACGAGATGACCGTACGGTGCGAGCATAAAGCGGCCGAGTTCGGTGTACAGCGCCACATCACCCATGCCGGCCGGCACAAGGATCTCCTCATACGCCCTGCGCACGCCTTCGCCGATGACGGCGATGTCATTGGCCGGCTCATCCGGCCGGTACGGGATACCGACGCCGCCGGAGAGGTCTATGAACGTGATATGGCAGCCGGTCTCCTGCTGCAGCTCCGCCGCCAGCCGGAAAAGCATACGCGCCAGCGCGGGATAGTATTCGTTTGAGAGCGTATTGGAGGCCAGAAATGCATGAATACCGAATTCCTCCGCGCCCTTTGCCTTGAGCAGGCGGAACGCCTCAGCGATCTGCGCACGGGTCATGCCGTACTTGGCATCGCCGGGATTGTCCATGACCTGAAAGCCTTCACGTGTTTCACCGAGCGAGAACGTGCCGCCGGGGTTGAAGCGGCAGCCGATCTTCTTCGGGATATAGCCGATCGCGCGTTCCAGAAAGTCCACGTGTGTGAGATCGTCCAGATTGATGACTGCACCCAGCTTTGCCGCCAGCCGGTAATCCTCGGCCGGAGTCTCATTGGAAGAGAACACAATATGCTCACCGACACAGCCGATGCGTTCGGCCATCATCAGCTCCGTGAGCGATGAACAGTCGCATCCGCACCCCTCCTCCTGCAGAACCTTCATAATTGCAGGCGTAGGCGTCGCTTTCACCGCGAAATACTCGCGAAAACCCGGATTCCATGAGAAAGCAGCATTCAGGCGGCGGGCATTTTCCCGGATCCCTTGCTCGTCATAGATGTGAAACGGTGTGGGATACTGCGCTGCAATTTGCTCCAGCTGTGCTGCGGAGACAAACGTTTTTTTCATTGGAATTCCTCCCTGCGAAAACTGAAATTGCACCCATTGTAGGAGCCGCTCGAGTCCATGTCAAGAAGGCAAAAACACTTTTGCCGTTCCATGCACACGCACACAAAATTGTCTGTCCGCTCAGTCATTTTGCACGGAACGGACAAATCTCCTCTCAAATATCGTCGAACGTCTCCGTCTCCACCGGCTGCGCCGCCTCAACAAAGCGCACCTGCAGCACCGCCTGCGGCCAATTGACCGAAATGGCAGCCGCTCGAGCGCGCGCATGCGCCGCTGCATCAATCTGTGTGCACAGGTCAGTCAGCACCTCGCGCGTCAGATAGCCGCCGCGCCAGTGAAACACAAGACCCGGCTGCTTTTTGCGCAGCGCCTGATCGACCCGGCGCGCAGCCTCCTCCGGCTTTGTCCACGACAGATGCTGGAGCTTATAGTAAAACTGCCCGCCATCCGTACAGGCCGGCGCCGGATACAGAAGCTTACGGTGGTCTCGGAAAATCTTCGTGTCGTCCAGATTGAAATAGTCATAGCGCAGCACGCCGTGCTTGCTGAGAGAATTGTCAAATGTGGCGTCCAGATGATAGCACTGTCCGCCGAGCTGCACGATGTTCCACGCGTGCAGATAGCGATCGCCGTTGGCACGGTCGCGGTCGCTGACGGCGATCATACACGGCAGGTCAAGCCCATCGCACAGGAGCTTGACCGTCTTGGCCATGCCCTCGCAGACACCGACGCCGTTGGTCAGCGGGCCGATGACCTCATGCGAATACGGTTTTTCAAGCTTATCGTAGCGAACGTTTTCCACAATGAAATCATGGATCGCGCGCTCCTGCTCCGCCGGTGGCAGGCTGCGCAGCGGACGCAGTAACCGTGCCGTGCGCGCCTCAATTGCCTGCCGGTGCTCACGGATGCGCTTTTTGTCAAAGCGATACTCGGGGCAAAAGTCCACAAACTCCGCCTCGGGCACAGCGCGGCACGAAAAACCGACGGCGTAGAAGATCTCCGGATGATCCAGCCGCAGCTGGAAAAAGAGCGTGCCGAGCGTCTCCATCGTGAGGCGAGGAATGCGCGCCGACGGCGCAAGCTCCCGCAGGCAGGTCAGCATACCGTGATACGCCGCGCGCTCCGGCGGCGGAAGCTGCTGATAATAATATTGCGGATGCAGCTGCATAGTCACTGCGCTCCTTTCGTCTGGTCGGCACGGGGGCTGACCTGAAACCGTTTTTTATACGCCCGTGAAAACGCGGAGTAGTCATGGTACCCGCACTGATAGCAGGCATCCGTCGTGCGCATGCCCCGGGCGATCAAATCGCGCGCCACGCGCAGGCGTTTGTCCGTGAGGTAGCCGTGAATTGTAAAACCGGTCTCGGCACGAAACAGGCGCATCATATAATACTTACTGAGGTAAAAGGTGTCCGCGAGGGCATCAATGCTGATGTCCTCGGTCAGGTGCGTATTGAGGTATTCGAGTATAGCAGCCGTCTTTTCGTTGCAGTGTTCCGAGGGGGCGTAGCTTGACCCGTCGTCATTCAGGCCGCGGCCGAGCATGACCAGCAGCTGCAGCATCTGCGCACGTGAGAGCAGATCATGTCCATAGGCCGTGCTTTGCTCCTCCGCCTCGAGTGCGTCCAGTGTGCGCAGCAGCGCAGTACGGCGGTCAGCCTCCGGGCGCAGGACAAAGCTCTCCCCATCTGCCGGCAGATGAAAACAGGCGTCGAGCGCAGACACTGCCGTTGACTGCGCGCGCAGAAAGTCCGGTGATATGTAGAGGATCACGCGCTCATAGCGCTCGTTCGGGTCAATCTGCGCTTTGTGGATCGCGCCCTGCCGCACAAGCACCACATCATACGGCCGCAGCACATGTGTGCGCCCTTCAACGATATAGTTTCCGCGCCCGGCCAGAAAGAACACCAGCTTATGAAATTCGTGATAGTGGAAGGCCGTATCCTCAGCCAGCGCACTGCTCAGATGGAACAGACGGTAGTCCTCATGCAGGTATCCCCTGCGCTCATAATCAGTCTGTTGCATAGCTCGCCTCCAAGAAAGCATCTTTTGCAATATATGATAGCATTTTTGTACAATTATTGCAAGAAAAAAATCTATATACTGTCACCAAAGCGCTGTTTCGGCGCAAACTACGCACTGGGAGTGTTGCATTTATGTCCAAGACAAACGGTTCCAAGTCGTTTTTTAAGACTTACGGATTCCTGATCTTCATGATCTCCGGCATCGTGGCCGGCTGTCTGGTGGGCGCTTTTGCCCCAGATTTCGGCGGCAAGATCAAATTCCTCGGCACGCTGTTCATCAACATGATGTTCTGCGTGGTCGTGCCGATGGTGTTCTGCTCCATCGCCTCCGCCATCGCCAACATGAAGAGCGTCAAGCGCGCCGGCAAGATCATGGGCGTGACCATCGCCACGTTCCTCGTCACTGCTGCCATCGCCGGCATCCTGATGTATATCGTCTGCCGCATCTTCCCGCTCGTGGACGGACACTACACCATCACGGAGGGCGAGATCGGCGACACACTGGGCTTCGGCGACATGATCGTGAACTTCTTTACCAAGCCTGACTTCACGGAGCTGCTGAGCCGCAAGGCCATCCTGCCGCTGATCGTTGCGGCGGTCATCTTCGGCTTCGGCATCCAGATGAACGGCGGTCCGGAAACCAAGACCGCGAAGCTCCTCGAGGACATTACGGGCTGCATCATGAAGACCGTGAAGCTCATCACCTACTATGCCCCCATCGGCTTCTTCGGCTTCTTTGCCGACCTGGTCGCCACCTACGGTCCGGAGCTGGTCGCGGATTACAGCCGCACACTCATCATCTACTACGTCATGAGCTTTGCCTACATGTTCGTCTTCTTCCCCATCTACGCCCAGTTCGGCGGCGGCAAGGGCGGCGCGAAGATTATGTTCTCCAAGCTGTTCCGTCCGGCAGCCGTTTCCTTTGGCACGTGCTCTTCCGTTGCGACTATCCCGACCAACATGGAAGTCGCGGATGAGACCGGCATTTCCAAGGACGTCACCGACATTGTCCTGCCCATGGGTGCCACCATGCACATGGACGGCTCGGCCATGTCCGCCATCATCAAGGTCGCATTCCTCTTCGGCGTGTTCGGACTGGACTTCACGACGGAAAAGGCCATTCTGGCCATCGTCGTGGCGGTATTCTCCTCCGTCGCCATGAGCGGCATCCCCGGCGGCGGCGGCACGGGTGAGCTTGTGGTCTGCACCATCTTCTTCCCCGATCAGCTGGCCGTTGCTTATCCGATCGCGCTTGCCATCGGCAACCTTGTCGACCCCCCCGCCACCATGGTCAACTCCGCCGGCGACTACGTCGTGTCCTTCATCGTCTCCCGCTATGTAGACGGCAAGGACTGGCTGCAGAAGGCTTTCGCAAAGAAGAAGGAAAACGCAGCCATCGAGCAGTAACCCGCTCGGAGATCTGCCAATGTATCAAATTCCTCCCACCCGGAAACACTACGCTGTACCGGATGGGAGGAATTCTTATGCTTGGAAAAGTAGAGATCTGCGGCGTAAACACGGCGGATTTAAAAGTTCTGAGCAGCGATGCCTGCCGCGCGCTGCTCATCCGTGCAAAGCACGGCGACCGTGACGCGCGCGAGCAGCTCATCGCGGGAAACCTCCGGCTGGTGCTGTCCGTGATCCAGAAATTCACCGGCCGCGGCGAGAGTGCGGACGACCTGTTTCAGGTCGGCTGTATTGGGCTGATCAAGGCTATCGACAATTTCGACGCGGAGAACCATGATGTGCGCTTTTCTACCTACGGCGTGCCGATGATCTCCGGCGAGATCCGGCGCTATTTGCGCGACAACAGCCCCATCCGCGTCAGCCGCTCCACGCGCGACACGGCATATCAGGTGCTGCAGGAAAAGGAGCGCCTGACCGCCGCCACCGGCCGCGAGCCGTCACTCGATGAGATTGCAAAGTCGCTCGGTCTGCCGCGGCAGACAGTGGTATTTGCGCTCGATGCGATCAGCGATCCCATCTCCCTCTACGAACCGATCTACACCGACAGCGGCGAGAGCATCTGCGTCATGGACCAGGTCGGCGACACAAAAAATACCGACGAGCAGTGGCTCGAGCGGCTGGCGCTCTCGAGCGCGATGGGCACGCTCAACGCGCGCGAGAAAAAGATCCTCTCTCTGCGCTTTTACGCCGGGAAGACACAGATGGAGGTCGCCGGTGAGATCGGCATCAGTCAGGCACAGGTGTCGCGGCTTGAAAAGCAGGCTATTGGCAAGATCCGCGGCAGCGTCTTCCCCTCATAAGCTGCGGTGCCGCGCCATAGACTGTTACGAAAACGCTGCGGAGGTGTCCCCATGAAATGTTGTCTATCCGACCTGCGATATAAAGAAGTCATCGATCAGAGCACCGGTCAACGGCTCGGCTACGTCTGCGATGCGGAAATTGACTTGGATGACGGCAAGATTGTGTCGCTTATTGTGCCCGGACAAAAGAAGCTCGGCGGTCTGCTCAGCGGCGACGACGACTACATCCTGCCGTGGGGGTCTATCTCGCGGCTGGGTGAAGATATCATTCTCGCCGAGGTCTCGGGGCAGCAGCCGCGGCGCCGACGCGAAAAGCGCCAGAATCTTCTCTGAGCACACGCAAAAAATGCAAAAAACCGGCCAAATCCTCTTGCATTGGCCGGTTTTCTCTGGTATAATACCAGCGCATTACGCACGGGAGTGGATGTGCGACCATGTGGTTTCGGCCTGGTCGGGCACAGAAGAAGCTCCCGGAGGTAGCAACTAATTAAAGGAGGAAACAAAAAAACTATGGCAGTCGTATCTATGAAACAGCTTCTTGAGGCCGGTGTCCACTTCGGTCACCAGACCCGCAGATGGAACCCGAAAATGGCGGAGTATATCTACTGCGAGCGCAACGGTATCTACATCATCGACCTGCAGAAGACCGTCAAAAGCTCGAGGAGGCTTACAGCTTCGTGCGTAACCTCGCGGAGAATGGCCAGACCATCCTCTTCGTCGGCACGAAGAAGCAGGCTGCTGACGCCGTGAAGGAAGAGGCTTCCCGCGTCGGTATGTACTACGTCAACGCCCGTTGGCTCGGCGGCATGCTCACCAACTTCAAGACCATGCGCACCCGCATCGACCGTCTGGCTCAGCTCAAGAAGATGCAGGAGGACGGCACCTTCGATATGCTCCCGAAGAAGGAAGTCATGAAGCTGCTCGGCGAGATGGAGAAGCTCGAGAAGTATCTCGGCGGCGTCAAGGAAATGAAGAAGCTCCCCGGCGCTCTGTTCGTCGTTGACCCGCGCAAGGAGCACAACGCTATCGCTGAGGCCCGCAAGCTGCACATCCCGATCGTCGCCATCGTCGACACCAACTGCGACCCGGACGAGATCGATTACGTCATTCCCGCCAATGATGACGCCATCCGCGCCATCCGCCTGATCGCTTCCACCATGGCCAACGCCGTGCAGGAAGGCCGTCAGGGCATCGACGCTGAGGACGCCGCTTCCGAGGAAGAGGCTCAGAAGGTCGAAGAGTAATCGGAAACTGTAAGGGCGGGCCTCGTACCCGCCCTTCTGATAAAAATAACAAAGGAGAAAGAATTATGGCATTTTCTGCTGCTGATGTGAAAAATCTGCGTGAAATGACCGGCGTCGGCATGATGGACTGCAAAAAGGCTCTGACCGCTGCCGATGGCAATATCGATAAAGCCGTGGAATGGCTCCGCGAAAAGGGCCTCGCCGCTGCTCAGAAAAAGGCCGGCCGCATCGCCGCCGAGGGCATGGCTTACGCCGTTGACATCGACGGCATCGGTGTGATCATCGAGGTCAATGCCGAGTCCGACTTCGTGGCCAAGAACGACCTGTTTGTGGAGTACGTCAAGGGCGTCGCTGCCGTCATCGCCAAGGAGAACCCGGCTGATCTTGACGCGCTGTACGCCTGCGCTTACGGCAACGGCAAGACCGTGCTCGAGGAGCAGAACGACAAGGTCCTCGTCATCGGCGAGAACATCAAGGTCCGCCGCTTCGCGCGCTACGACACCGGCCTGAGCGTCCCCTATGTCCACATGGGCGGCCGTATCGCCGTGCTCGTCAACCTCGAGACCGAGTCCACCGACGCTGCTGTCATCGAGCTCGGCAAGGACATCGCCATGCAGATTGCGGCTCTGAACCCGACCTACATGGACAAGAGCGACGTCTCCGAGGAGTTCATCGCCAAGGAGAAGGAGATCCGCCTGGCTCAGGCCAAGGAAGATCCGAAGAACGCCAAGAAGCCCGACGCCATCATCGAGAAGATCGTCATGGGTGGTATCGCTAAGTACTTCAAGGAGATCTGCCTGCTGCAGCAGCCGTTCGTCAAGGACGACAAAGTCTCCGTCGAAGATCACATCGCCGCTGTCGCAAAGCAGATCGGTGCCTCCATCAAGCTCGTGGGCTACACCCGCTTTGAGAAGGGCGAAGGCATTGAGAAGCGTCAGGATGACCTCGCTGAGGAAGTCGCCAAGCTCGTGAAGTAAGCTTTTGAGCTGACAATATCGATTTTCCGGTTCCGCAGTTCTATCCGAGCTGCGGAACTTTTTGCCTTTGGGGAGCCAGCATCCGATTTTCTTCCTATTTCCGTCTGTTTCTGGCGGTAGAGTGACTCTACAAAGCAGTAGAGACACATTTTTTTGCGTAGAGACTGTAAAAATGGAACGTAGACAGGGAAAAATGACAGTAGGTTGAATTTGCACACCCACGGGTGTATGGATAAAGAGCGCACAATGTGCAGCACTTTGAGCAAAACAAAGGAGCACCCATATGATTCAGATCTTTACCGATACGTCGGCGAACCTGCCGGCCTCATACATTCAGAAATATGCCCTGCGCGTGATCCCGCTAACCTACCTGATCGATGGTGTCGAGGCGCATCAGGACCCGACTGTGGACTTTGACGGCAAGGCCTACTATAACGCAATGCGCAGCGGCACGTCCGTGACGACCGCCATGATCAACATCGCCGGTTTTCTCGAACCGCTGCGTGAGGTGCTTGCGGCCGGCGACGATGCGATCTACATCGGTATGTCCGGCGGAATCAGCGGCACGGCACACGCTGCCTCCCTCGCTGTGGAGGAGCTGAAGGAAGAATTCCCGGAGCGGAAGGTCGCCTCCATCGACACATATGCCGCCTCCCTCGGCGAGGGGCTGCTCGTGGTCGAGGCTGCGCGTATGCTCGAAAACGGCGCGTCCTTTGACGAGATCGTGGAGAAGATCTCGCAGCGCCGTCATGTGATGTGCCAGTATTTCACGGTCGACGACCTCGCCTATCTCGAGCGCGGCGGCCGCGTGAGCAAGGCTGCCGCTATCGTCGGCACAGTGCTGAAGATCAAGCCTCTGCTGCGCGGCGACGAAGAGGGCAGAATTGTCCTGTGCGGCAAGACGCGCGGGCGCAAGCAGTCCCTCACTTCCCTTGCTGACTTCTATGAAAAGCTGGTCACAGACAAGACGGAAGAGATCGGCATCGCGCACACGGATGACGCCGAGTGTGCGCAGTTTCTGCTCGACGCGCTGCGCAAGCGCGGCTTCACCGGCGACTGCCTGACCGTATGCTATGAGCCTGTCACGGGCTGCCACGTCGGCCCTGGCACGGTGGCGCTGTTCTTCTACGGCGTGCACAGATGATCGGACATGATAAGATCCCGGAGCGTGATTGTTGACACGCTCCGGGATCATCTTTTTATGTGTCGCTCCGATCGACCTGCCGGATCATTTTTTCAAACTTTGCACGCGGGCCCATGACCTCGCGACCGCAGCCCAGACAGCGGAGCTTAAAGTCCGCGCCGATGCGCAGCACCTCCCAGCGCTTTTCACCGCAGGGGTGCTGCTTTTTCATCGTCAGAATGTCACCGACTCGAATGTCCATCGCTCACTCTCCCTTGATGCGCTGCCAGTAGGCGCGCGCGGCCTGCTCGGTCTTGTTGTCGCCGTACTTGTAATAGTGTTTTCCCTTGAGCTCATCGGGCAGATACTGCTGCTGCACCCAGTGCCCCGGGTAGCTGTGCGGATATTTGTAGCCCTGCTCGCGCTCAAAGCCCGTTCCGTCGGCGTGGACATTTTGCAGCTCACGCGGGATTGGCCCTGCCTTCCCCGCCCGCACGTCCGCAATCGCGGCGTCGATGGACATGACGACGGAGTTGGACTTCGGCGCGGTTGCCAGCAGCAGCACCGCCTCCGCCAGCGGCAGACGCGCCTCCGGCAGGCCGAGCTGCAGCGCCGAGTCCACGCAGGACTTGACGATCGTGGCGGCCTGCGGATAGGCAAGGCCGATGTCCTCGCTCGCCGAGCAGAGGATGCGCCGGCAAGCGCCGATCAGATCCCCCGCCTCGAGCAGGCGCGCGAGATAGTGCAGTGCCGCATCGGGATCCGAGCCGCGCAGCGACTTCATAAGCGCAGACACAACGTCAAAGTGATCATCACCCGCGCGGTCGTAGTGCATGGCGCTGCGCTGCGTAATATTTTCGGCATCCGCGCGCAGGAGCTGAACAGCCGCACCGTCACGCGGCGCTGCAGAAAAGAGCAGTTCGACTGTGTTGAGCGCCTTGCGCACATCGCCGCCGCAGACAGAGGCGATATACCCCGCTGTGCCCGGTTCGATGTCCGCCGTGACATTCTCACGCGCGCAGAGAATGGACACTGCGCGCAGCACCGCCTTTTCCACCTCGGCAGCCGGCACTTGCTTGAACTCGAACACCGTGCTGCGGCTGAGCACCGCGTTGTAGACATAGAAATACGGGTTTTCCGTCGTGGAGGCGATGACCGTGATGCGGCCGTCCTCCATGAATTCGAGCAGCGACTGCTGCTGCTTTTTGTTGAAATACTGGATCTCGTCAAGATAGAGCAGCACGCCGCCGGGCGTGAGCATGGTGTCAAGCTCCGCGATGATATTGCGGATGTCCGAAATGCTCGCAGTCGTTGCGTTCAGGCGGCGCAGGGTGCGGTTCGTGCTGGCAGCGATGATGCTCGCGACCGTGGTCTTTCCGGTGCCGGACGGGCCGTAAAACACCATATTCGGGATCTCGCCGGACGCAACGATGCGCCGGAGCATCCCGTCGGGACCAAGTATATGTTTTTGCCCGACCACATCGTCGAGCGTGGTCGGCCGGATATCATCGGCCAATGGTCTGTACATAGTGCGCCTCCTGTGTTGCGATGGCGATATTATAGCGCATTTTGCCCGCCTTGGCAACTCGCCGCACTTGGCAGGCGGCGTAAAATGTGCTACACTGCCGGAGAGGTGAAGAAAATGCGCACACCCGAACAGGTTCGGGAGATCCTCCGCGCGCTGGCCCAGGCCTACCCTGCGGAATGCTCCCTGCAATATCAGAAGGATTACGAGCTGCTCTTCGCCGTGCGGCTGGCAGCACAGTGCACGGACGAACGCGTAAACCAGATCACGCCCGCGCTGTTTGCGCGCTTTCCGACGCTCGAGGCGTTTGCCGCCGCAGAGCCGGAGGACGTCGAGCCCTATGTGCGCTCGTGCGGGTTTTTCCGCGCAAAGGCGCGCGACATCGTGCTGTGCGCGCGCAAGCTCGTCGCAGAATACGGCGGCCGCGTGCCGGACACGATGGAGGCGCTCACTTCCCTGCCCGGCGTCGGGCGCAAGACGGCGAACCTCATCCTCGGCGATGTGTACCACCAGCCCGCCGTGGTCGTGGACACGCACTGCATCCGGCTCTCAAACCGGATGGGACTCGTCGACGGGCTCAAGGACCCCGTCAAGATCGAGACCGCGCTGCGCAAAATCCTGCCGCCGGAGGAATCGTCCGACTTTTGCCACCGGCTCGTCCTGCACGGCCGCGCCGTGTGCACCGCGCGCAAGCCGCTATGCAGCACATGCTGCGTGCGCCACGTATGTCAAACCGCAGAGGAGATGGAGCTATGAGACCGATCGCACACATCCACAGTGATTTTTCCACCAAATTCGGCATCCCGCGTCAGAGCGGTGTCGTCGAAAGCCTGCAGGCCGAGATCGTCTTTGAGCCGGAATTTCGCAGCCGTGAGGCTGTGCGGGGGCTGGACGGCTACTCGCACATCTGGCTGATCTGGGAGTTTTCTGAAAACGTTGATGCTCCCTGGTCGCCGACCGTACGACCGCCGCGACTGGGCGGCAATGTGCGCATGGGCGTGTTCGCCACGCGCTCCCCGTTCCGGCCGAACCCCATCGGCCTGTCGTGCGTGCGGCTCGAGCGCGTTGATCTCACTGACCCGCGCGGCCCGGTGCTCCACGTCGCAGGGGCTGACCTCATGGACGGGACGCCGATCTTTGACATCAAGCCCTATGTTGCCTATGCCGACTGCCATCCCGAGGCGGCCGAAGGCTTCACCGGTCAGGTGGAGATGCAGGAGCTGACCGTGACGATCCCGCCGGAGCAGCTCTCCCGCTTCCCCGCCGACAAGCGCGACGCGCTCATCGGCGTGCTCACGCAAGACCCGCGCCCCCGGTATCAAGCAGACGCCAGCCGCGTCTACGGGCTGGAATTCGGCGGCTATGAAATCAAATTCCGCGTTGACAGCCAGACGCTGACCGTCACGGACATCATAAAAAAAGACTCGTGATCTTCACGAGTCTTTTTCGTATTTGAGCTGATACAGGTCGGTTCGCCGCGCGCGCAAAACCGGGATTTGCGCACGAACGGCATCCACCTGCGCAAAATCAATGTCGCAGATCAGCAGCTCCGGCGCTGCACCAGTCTGTGCCTGCACGCGCCCCCATGGGTCACACACGAGCGAGTGCGCATAGGAGACATAGCCCGCCGTTTCGTCCCGCGCCGGGGCACAGCCGGCGAGGAAGCACTGGTTATCGAGCGCCCGCGCGCGAAACAGCAGCTCCCAGTGCGCCGGGCCGGTCGTCATATTGAACGCCGCCGGCACCACGATCAGCTGCGCACCCTCGAGGGCAAGGATGCGAAACAGCTCTGCAAAGCGCACGTCGAAGCAGATGGCGACGCCGACCTTGCCGAACGGCGTGTCAAAGAGCGTATAATGCTGACCGGGCGAGAGTGTGTCGGACTCGAAAAACCGCTGACCACCCGCCACGTCGATGTCAAACAGGTGCACCTTGCGGTGCTTTGCCTGCTGCGTCCCGTTCGGGTCAAAGACATAGCAGGTGTTGTAGATCGCGTCCCCGTCGCGCTCCGGAACAGAGCCCGCGACGAGCCAGACGCAGCATTCTCGCGCAGTGTCGCGCAGCAGCTGCCACGTCTGGCCGCCCTGCGGCTCGGCATAGTCTGTGAACGCCGCATTGTCATATGGGCAGCACCACATCTCCGGCAGCACGACCAGATTGCAGCCGGCAGCGGCGGCATCGCGCACATAGCGGCGCATGGCCGCGTAATTCTCCTGCTGCGATGCCGTGACCGGCATCTGGCACAGGCCAAGTTTCATGGTATCCCCGCTTTCGCATGATCGTCATAGCCAGCATAGCGGAAAATAACGGCGCTGTCAAACATTTCTGTCCGCGTGCACGTCGCTGCCGCAATGCGGGCAGTATGTTTTCTTGCCGGAGAAAAACATCATGCCAAGATAACGGTGACAAAACGGGCAGCGCTGTGTGCACACGGCGATGAGCGCGCCCAACACGACGCACCCAAGCGCCGCATATACCAGCGCCCAGACGCCATACCAGCAGCTGCTGCCGTACAGGCCGAACCCGAACAGGACCAGAATGGTCGAAATGCTGTCCCAGAGCTTTGGATGCTTCATACTACCGCCTCCAAAAAACATTTGGAGTGTAGGATAGCATTTTTGTGTCAAATCCGAAACCGCATACATGTAAAATGCGGGTGAAATGCAGCGATTGCATTTCACCCGCACACACACGTTATGAAGCTAAGGCGCCCAGAACCCCGTTCAGAATCAAGATAATGTACAATAAGGTGCGCAAAATATTCATCATAATATCAAAAAACATAAAGACCTCTTTCTGCCTGAGATTTCAAGCAAAGAGAGGTCATTTTGATAGCAATTTCGCATTAGACAAACATTTTCGCATCGTCCAGTCGTCGTTCCCGGCCGAGATAAAAATCTCAGAAAGAATAATCAAACATGCAATTTCAGTGGATGTCGCTCCAATCATGCCGTTCAAAGGTCACGCATCCGTGCCAAATACTTGCTCTTTGGGGAGCTTCGGCGCAAGGATCACTTGAAAAATCCGCTTATACCCACCTATGAGAGAAAAACTGCCTCCGCAGCTGGACCACGTGTATGCCACGCTGCGCAGACCATGGTAAAGCGCATACGCAATTTCCTCCGCAGGCTGCATATTGCCGACCTCATCTGCAAGCTGTGCTTTCGTAATTGTCTGCACGACCGCGCGAAACAGTACCATACCCTGCGGAAAATCATTATCCTCATCCTTTTGCAGAATATTGATATAGATCTGCGCAGTAATGGCAGGGCCATTTTCCTCAGCATCCACTGCATATTCCCGTAACATTGCCCAAAGGAAAGCGAGATTCGACTCGCGCTGCAACATAACATCCACGAGCTGATCCACTTTTTCACCGATACGGCCGATGAGTTCGTCCACAATCTCATCTTTCGAAGAAAAATGATAATAGAATGTGCGCTTCGTGACACCTGCGGCCTTACAGATCTGCATCACGGTAACCTGATCATAGCTATATTCCTTAAATAATTTGATCGCCTGCTCCTGAATTTTCTCTTTTGTACTACTGGGCTGCATGCTTGCATTTCCCTCCAAAACAGACACTTTCGACAATAAGTGCTCGATAATTTTGTGACGTTCTCACAATTGACATATTTCTCACAAAGGAATAGAATGTGCGTGTGACCGCGGTGTACAATAATAAACCTGCAGAACGATTTTGCTAGTATTTTATACCTATTGAGTTTGCTCCGCGGCCCAATATTGCTTTTTTTATTTTATACCCGCATACAGAAAAAAGCAACCATAGCGTGCAACAGAAATCCGGAGACACGAAAAATTTCATTGGAGGAGTTTTTATGAACAAGTTGTTTGAGCCAATCCAGATCGGCAGCATGACACTGAAAAATCGCATCGTTATGGCCCCCATGGGCACGACGACCGATACTACCAACGCCTTTAACATGCGGGACGTGAGGTACTACGGCGAGCGAGCAAAAGGCGGCTGCGGTCTTGTGCTGACCGGCGCTGTTGTCGCCTCTACTGAGTTCGAGCCGGCTCCCTGTCAGAAGCTCACAAATACGAAGGATGTCTATATGCTCCATCTGGTGGCTGAACGTGTTCATTTTTACGGCGCGAAGTTCGGCATCCAGCTCTCACCCGGCATTGGCCGCATGAACTGGATCGATCCGCACACGCCGCCCTACTCTGCAAGCCCCGTCCCCAACTACTATGTGCCCTCTCTCATCTGCCGCGAACTGCCTACAGAAGGCGTGAAGAGTCTCGTAAAAGCAATGGGTGAATCAGCAAAGCTTGCAAAAAATGCAGGCGTTGACATCATTGAGATCCATGCATACGGCGGCTACCTGATCGACCAGTTCACCTCCGCGAAGTGGAACCACCGCACAGATGAATATGGCGGAAGCTTCGAAAACCGCCAGCGCTTCCTCAGAGAGATCGTCGAGGAAGTTCGCAAGGCATGCGGAAAGGACTATCCGATCGCAATCAAAATGACGCTCGACAGCGTTGACGACGATGAGCGCCCGATTGAAGAGGGCCTTGCAATTGCAAAGTATCTTGCCGACTCCGGCCTTGTGGACATGATTCACTTTGGACGCGGCGCATATTCATGCCGTTGGAGAATGGTTAGCTCCGTCTACCAGCCCGTCGGCTTTGACCTCGACGCCGCCCCGAAAGTAAGAGAAATGATTGGAGATCTTCCCCTCATGGCACACGGGAAGCTCAACCACCCTGATGTTGCGGAAAAGGCCATTGCGGACGGTTTGGTTGATCTGGTTGCGATTGGCCACGGTCTCATCGCAGATCCGCACTGGGCGAACAAGGTCAAGAACGGGAAACTGGATGATATCAACCCGTGCATCGGCTGCGGCGAGTGCCACTTCAATGCAATGAAAGGGCATTCCAGACCGTGCGCAGTCAATGTCCATGGCATGCGCGAGGGCGAGTTCCCACTCACGCCGGCAAAGAGCGATCTCAAAATTCTTGTGATCGGTGCCGGCCCCGGTGGCATGAAGGCAGCAGCCACCGCAGCCGAAAGAGGCTATCGCGTCTCGCTGTATGAAAAGAACACTTATATGGGTGGAATCATGGCAGCCGCAGGCGCACCGCGGTTCAAGGCGGATGTGCATGACCAGGTCGAGTATCTGAAACGCCAGATCGCAAAATATCCGGTCGACCTGCACCTCAATACGGAGATCACGCTGGAGGACGTTCAGCGGCTCCATCCCGATTTTGTTGTCGTCGCCACAGGTGCAAAGCCTGTTGTGATCCCGGTGCCAGGTGCGGATAAGCCGCATGTCAGCACCGCGGTGCCGGTTTTGCTCAAGCAGAAGGAAGTCGGCCAGAAGGTCGTCGTCGTTGGTGGCGGTGAGGTTGGCTGCGAATTGTCGAGCGAACTTTGCCTGCAGGGCAAAGATGTGATCATGATCGAATTGCTGGACGACATTCTGCGCACTGCAGATCATTTCGTCGCGAATGATCAGAACATCCGCTATCTCGTTGAGAACTCCGGCACCGATATCCGCTGCAGCACCAGACTGACGGAGATCCTAGATGACGGCATCATGGTCATCAACAAGGAAGGCGAGGCCGAGAAAATCACGTGTGACAGCGTCGTCTTTGCTTCCGGCTTCAAGGCCGATCACAGCCTCTACAACGATCTTCTCAAAGCAGGCTACGAGTGCGTACAAGTTGGCGACAATGTGAAACCCGGAAAAATCATCAACGCAATCCATCAAGCATACCACTACATCCGCGTGCTTGAAGAGGATTGACAGAGCCGGTAGGATGCATCAGGGCGTCTCATCCAGGGCGCCCTGATACAGGCAAATACAATCTTATATTTGGACAGCAGCCAGAGACCTGGCAGAAAGGAAAATGAGTCATGTCGAATAAATATTCAATCGTGACCGGCGCATCCCGCGGTCTTGGCGCCGCTATTGCAGAGGAACTTGCACGCGAAGGCTATGACGTTGTCATTACCTACTGCACACAAGCGGACAAAGCGCAGAAAGTCAAAAAGCAGCTTGAGACCAAATTTGGCGTTCGCGTTGAAAGCTATCAGCTCGATATCAAAGACGAAGAAGCAGTCCTTGCATTTCGCAAATGGGCCGAAGAGACTCTGGGCACGAATCTTCAGGTGCTTGTCAACAATGCCGGCATCTATGCAAATATACCCGCCGAGGAGATTGCGTCGGAAACGTTCTGCGACATTATTGACGTCAACGTGAAGGGTACGTTCTTTATGACCCGTCATTTTGTTGACCTCATGATTGCAAACCACTACGGGAAAATCATCAACCTCTGCTCTGCGGTGGGTCTGCGCGCTGCACCCGGCTCTATCGCATATGCAAGCTCAAAATTTGCCGTCCGTGGCATGACGCAGGCGCTTGCACTTGACCTTGGCAAATACAATATCCAGGTCAACGCGATTGCTCCAGGCGCACACAAAACCGACATGTACTGGGATGCGTATAAGATTGATCCCGAACTGCTCGAGAAGCGCACCAAGGGCTGCCCGCTTCAGCGCGCAGGGGAAGTCAGCGAAATGTATCACATCGTACGTTACTTTCTTGCGTCCGACTTTATTACCGGTCAGGTCGTATCACCGAACGGCGGGACCACGATGGTATAACCTCGAGCGATTTAGAAAAGAGGGAGAATATGGGTTATATAAGTATTTTTCTAGGCCTTGCAGTCGTCGTCGCGCTGATGATCCGGCGCTGGAGCCCGTTGATGGTGGGCATCGTTGCCGCAACGGTCGTTATTCTCATGAACGGCCTGCCTTTTGGCGAAACCATGACTGGCACTTACTTCGACGGGTTCTGCACCATGTTCAAATCGCTGTTCCCACCGATTTTTTCCGGAAGCCTTCTGGCGCAGATCTATAATCGCTCTGGTGCTGTCAACGCCGTCGGCGATGCCATCGCCAATGCTCTGTTTAAGGACAGCGCTTCCGCTACGCGCAAGTATGTTTCCTGCATTCTGGCTATGGCAATCGCGTCCGGTATTCTGGCCTTCTGCGGTCTGAACGCACTTGTAACACTGATTGCGATGTATCCGATTGCGCTGCGCCTCATGGAGCGCGCCGGCATCCCCAAGCGCTTTGTGATGGGCATTCTCAGCTGCGGCGTCTACACCTTTGCCATGTCTGCTCCCGGCTCGGCAGAGCTCGTGAACATTCTGGCCATGCAGTCGCTCAACACGCCGTCCTACGCCGGCATATGCGGCGGTATTTTGGCCTGCATCACAGAAATTGCAGTCACGACGACCCTGACGACCATCATGATCAAAAAAGATGTAGCGAAAGGGAAAACCTTTGCCTACGGGCCGAAGGACATTGTCGCTTCAAATGACCAGCCGCGCCCCAAGGCACTCGTCGCACTGTTGCCGTTACTGGCGCTTGTCCTGCTGTTTAACATCTTTTCGATTGATATCTTCTCTTCGACCATGATCGCATGGCTGTTCTCCATTGTTCTGTTCTGGAAATACCTCCCCAAAAAGGATGGAAAACGCACCAATGAAATGCTGGATGTATTTACAGCTGCTGGCACAATGGCGTTCGGCCCTTGCAGTGCTGTCGGCTCTATCGTCGGCTTCACCAGCATCGTACAGACATTGCCGGAATTTCAGGCCATGCTCGATGGTGTATTTAACTTCAACATGCCCGCCGCTCTGATCCTGATCATCGCCGTATGCCTGATTGCCGCTCTCACCAGCTCCTCGACCGCAGCCATTCGCGTGGCCGTGCCCATGGTGGCGGAGCGCTGCACGGCTGCTGGGTTATCGCTGGCATTTATTCACCGCGTCTCCTGCTTTGCGTGCTCGATCGTTGATACACTTCCCTATGGCACCGCTGTCATCATCAATCTTGGTATCGCAGATCTGGACATGAAGGAAGGCTATCCCCCCATGTTCATCGCTACTACACTGGCGACCGCTTGCGGCACCATCATCTGCGCACTCTTTATGTATCTGTTCCCTGCTCTGCCATGATCGTGTGTTTTTCGAAACATGTGAAATTTTTGTTGAATAATTGCTTGACAAATAATTATTTAATGGTATCATAGTACTATAAAGCGAGAGATACAGTTCTATATTATTAGAGCTGCACATCGCAAACAAATCTTATCAAACGTGAAAGAGAGGATTATGAATGGGTTACTTAAGCATTCTCGTCGGTTTCTTCCTGGTCCTGTTCCTCATCTGCAAAAAATGGCCTGCTATCATCGTTGGCATCATCGCAACGGCGGCCGTTATTGTGATGAACTGGCTGAACTTCGGACAAACCTTCACCGATGTGTACTTCACCGGATTTGCCACCATGGTCAAGTCCCTGTTCCCGCCTATCTTTGCCGGCAACCTGGTTGCACAGATCTATAACCGGACCGGCGCCGTGCGCTCTATCAGCGATACGATGTCCAATGCGCTGTTCAAAGAAGGGCGCTCCAAGACACGCACCTATGTCTCCTGCATTCTCGCGATTGTCATCCCCACTGGCCTGCTCGCCTACTGCGGCATGAACGGTCTGGTCACGCTGATCGCATTCTATCCCATCGCACTTGGCCTCATGGAGCGCGCTGGCATCCCGAAGCGCTATGTCATGGGCCTGCTCTCCTTCGGTGTTTATGCCTTCGCACTGACCGGCCCCGGAACAGCGCAGCTCGTAAACGTGCTGTCCATGCAGGTTGTCGGTGAAGGCCCTGCTGCCGGTCTCGTCGGTGGTCTGGTCGGCGTTGTCGTCGAGATCGTATTCGGCACTTTCGTCCTGACGCTGATGATCAAAAAAGACGTTGCAAAGGGACTCAAGTTCGCATACGGCCCGAAAGACATCCGCGTTGCCGATGACAAGCAGCTTCCCAACTTCCTCATCTCGCTCATCCCCCTGCTCTCTGTCGTCATTTTCTTCAACGTCGTGAAGCTTGACATTTTCTCCTCCTGCCTTGCTGCATGGCTCCTTTCCATTGTTCTGCTCGGCAAGTATATGCCGAAAAAGGACGGCAGCCTCCTCAAGGAACTGCTCGACGTGTGTACGGTCTCCGGCACCAACGCATTTGGCCCCTGCGGCATGGTCGGTTCCCTGTTCGGCTTTGTCAGCGTTGTGCAGACCCTGCCGGAATTCCAGGCGATTCTCAACTACATCTTCGGTCTGAATATGGCTCCGTTCCTCGTGCTGATCCTTTCGATCAATATCGTGGGCGCACTGACCGGCTCGTCCTCCTCGGCTATCCGCATCGGTATGCCGATGGCGATGCAGCACTGCATCGACGCAGGCATGTCGTTGGCATTCGTTCAGCGACTGGGCGCGTTTGCAGCCTCTATTCTGGACACGCTGCCGCACAGCTCCGCCATCATCATTAACCTCGGTATCGCCGATCAGGATATGAAGGAAGCATACCCGCCGATGGCCGTAACAACGATCCTGACGACCGCAGTCGGTACAGCGGCAGTCGCGATTTTCATGTCGCTGTTCCCGTCCCTCCCGTAAAACCTTCCAATCAAAAAGGCAGCCTGCTCAGGCTGCCTTTTTGAAAACACGTTTTTTGCTCATTTGCAATATAAGTAACGAAGGGGTCACAAAACACGCATAAGTACACAAATTTGCTGCGCGCCCCTTGACAAATTTCTGATTTATGCTATCATTCTATTCGCGTAGTACTTCAGTTCTATAAATGTAGATCTTTAGTACTAAATTTCGAATCCGGGCGCCGGATTAATGATCGCGGAAACCGCGTGCTTCGCCTCTTCCAGAAGATTGATTGTCCCGTTCTCAATCGCCCAGGTCACAATGACGCCGCGCATTGCATACGACAGTGCCTCTGCCAATGTCTCCGGATCGGTCAGATTCCGAATCTGTCCGGCATTCTGCGCAGAGCGAATGACAGCAGTCAACATTTTCTTGTGGTAAATATTCTTAATAAAATCACGCTGAGAATGCTCTTTGAGTCTGCCGACGAAGTACTGCTGGGAAACACCCGCACCGTAGAAAATATCACCCTCGCACATGATGTGGAAGATCTCCCAGATCTGCTTGCTGAAAGTCTCCTGCTCGACGATGCGGTAAAAGTTATCGGCGTACAGCTCTTCAAAATTGTTCTGCATGTCCAGGAAAATGTCCTGTTTCCGCGGGAAATAGTAATGCAGCGTCGTTTTGGAGACCTTCGCCTTTTCGCAGATCATCGGGATCGTCGTCTCGTCGAACCCATAATCATTGAAGAGCTCGATCGCCGCATTGATAATTCTTGTACGTGTATCGTTCTGACTGCCTTTCGCGGGTTTGCGTTCTCTCATTTGTGATTCACCTTTTTCGTTATTTACTAATTGTAAATATAATAAAAAACGCAGCAAAAGTCAAAGCAAAATTATTTGGAGGTTAGCAATGAGCAACGACAGCAATTTTGATTCCCTATTCACCCCCTTCTCTATCGGTAAGATGGAGATCAAGAACCGTCTCGTCATGTCCCCCATGGGCACCTATGCAGCTCTAATGGACGGCTCCGTATCTGATACACTGGCCACCTATTTTGAAGAGCGTGCAAAGGGCGGTGTCGGCGCGATTATCACCGCTTCCCAGTATCTCACGCCGAAGCTGGCCCAGGGCATCTACGGCACCTATTTTGACAGCAAGCGCATCATCCCCCATCTGACAGGTATGACGGAGCGCATTCACTGCTATGGAGCAAAAGCCATCGCCCAGCTCTCAAGCGGCACCGGCCGCAACGCGCACCCCAGTCAGTGCGGCGGCGTTCCGTTCTCCGCGTCCGCAGTTCCCGCGGTGTTCAATCCCAAGATTCTCTGCCGTCCACTCACCATCGATGAGATCAAAGACATCATGAAGTCCTGGCAGTTGGCCGCTGAGATCGCCGCGAACGCCGGCTATGACGCGATCGAGGTGCACGGCCACGTCGGATATATCATAGATCAGTTCCTCACCCCGCTGTGGAACAAGCGTGAAGACGAATACGGCGGCAGCGATGAAAACCGTGCGCGCTTTGCGCTGGAGATCCTGCAGGCCATCAAGCGAGGCGCGGGCAACGATATGCCCGTTATTTACCGCATCTCCATGGATCATCGCATCCCCGGCGGCAGAACGCTTGAGGACAGCAAGCGCCTCATTAAGATTCTCGGCGAAAACGGTGTTGACGCATTCGATGTTGACTGCGGCTGCTATGAGCACCCCGACTTCGTGTACCCCACCTTTTACCGCGGCGACGCCTGCATGGAGTATGTGTGCGACACCGCACGTGAGGCGACTGACAAACCCATCCTCAACTCCGGCAACCACACACCCCAGACAGCAAAGCGCCTGATTGAGTCCGGCCGCGCGGACTTTGCCATGATGGGACGGCCGCTTATCGCAGACCCCTATCTGCCCAGAAAGCTGATGGAAAACCGTGAGGAAGACGTTCGCCCCTGCATCCGCTGCAACGAAGAGTGCATCGGCCGCATTTGGGGCCGCTACTCCAAGCTGTCATGCGCAGTGAACCCGCAGGCGAATGAGGAGCACGCATTCCGGATCGTCAAAACGGAAACACCCAAAAATGTTGTCGTTATCGGCGGCGGTCCTGGCGGCATGGAAGCCGCACGCGTTGCTGCGCTTAAGGGAAACCATGTCACACTTTATGAACGCAATGAACTCGGCGGAACGCTGAATCTGCCCGCTCAGGCACAGTTCAAGACCCGTCTCAAGGCGCTCATCGAGTATTACAAGACGCAGATGCGTAAGCTCGGCGTAACAGTCGTGCATCAGGAGATTGATATCGACAGCCCCGTCCTTGCCGCTGCCGACAAGATCATTGCCGCGACCGGAGCACACTCCGTCGTGCCGCCTATCCCCGGTGCACACGGCGCAAACGTGATAGACATCAAGGACGCCCACCGCGATCCAGCCGCAATCAAGGGCAAGAAAATCGCCATCTGTGGCGGCGGCCTCTCTGGCTCCGACTTCGCTCTGGAAATGGCCACCGAGTACGGCAAACAGTGCACCATCATCGAAATGAAGCCGGACGTGGCGATGGATATGGTGTTCATCAATCAGCATTCTCTGAAGATCTATCTTAAAGATGCCGGCGTCGTGACCCGCACCAACACGCGTGTTTCCGAGATCGTTGAAAACGGAGTTCGTGTCATCAATGAGCACGGCGAGCAAGAACTGATCGAGGCGGATGTCGTTGTTGCCGCTTTCGGCATGGCGCCAAACACCGAACTCACGAATGCACTCAAGCAGAAATACAACAAGAAGCTCGTCTGCGTCGGCGACTGCGTCGAGGTAGGCAAGAGCGGAAAAGCAATTCGCGGCGGCTTCTATGCCGGTATGCAAATCGACTAATTCACAAGGAGGAGATCAATTATGGCTATCATGAAAGGCTACGGCGTCATCGAACCCACAGTGAGTTGGGGCTGGATGGAAAAAGAGATCCCGGAACCCGGTCCGTTCGAGGCACTTTGTTCCCCTGTCGCAGTCCTGCCCTGTACTTCCGATGTACACAGCGCACATTTCCGAAACGCATGGCCGAACCGTATCCTGGGTCACGAAGGTGTGGGCCGCGTTGAAAAGGTCGGTGCGATGGTCACCAACATCAAAGTCGGCGATATCGTTGCGATCCCCGCCGTCACCCCTATCTGGCGCGGCAGGCAAATCGCAGAGGGGCTGCATGAACACACCGGCGGATTTCTCGGGGGACGTTACCTCTCGTCCAAGCTGGACGGCACGTTTGGCGAATACTTCATCATCCCCGATGCGGACATGAATCTCGCGGTCGTTCCCAACGGCGTTTCCATTCAGGCCGCTGGCCTGGTCGGCGATATGGTCACCACTGGCTTTTCCGGAGTTGAGGGTGCAAATATCCAGTTTGGTGATACAGTCGTTGTGATCGGCATCGGCCCTGTCGGCCTTATGAGCGTTGCAGGCGCGGCGATCCGCGGCGCCGGGCGCCTGATCGCCGTTGGACACCGCGAGCTGACAAAGCAAATCGCAAAGAAATACGGTGCGACCGATGTCGTTGACTACAAAGACGGCGACATCGTTGCACAGATCATGGAACTCACCAATAACGAAAAAGTCGACAGAGTCATCATCGCCGGTGGAACGGAAAGCACGATCAACGATGCATACCGAATGGTGAAGTGCGGCGGCAACATCTCCAATATTGCAGGCTACGACTTCAGTAAGGAATTTCATCTTACCGTTGCGGATGCCGGCTGCCTCGTGAACCACGTCACACTTACCGGCAGACTCTGCGCAGGCGGGCGCTACCGTCTGGAGAATCTGATGGCACTCATCAAAAACGGCAGACTGGATCCCACCCTGCTCATTACGCACGAGCTGCACGGCTTCGATAAGATCGAAGACGGCTTCCGCATGATGGATGAGCTCAAGACTCCGGATACCATCAAGCCCATCGTTATTATCTAATCATTTCAATTCAATAAAAATAAAGGAGGCTACAAAATGTTTGATTATCATGGAAGAGTAGCAGTGATCACCGGCGGTTCGTCCGGTCTTGGCGTTCTGTGCGCAAATGCGCTTGCAGCACGCGGATGCGATGTCGTACTCGCAGCTCGCCGCTTTGAAATCCTGGAGAAAAACGCGCAGGCGCTCCGCGAGCAGTACGGTGTCAAGGCAATTCCTGTCCGCTGCGACGTCACCAAGGAAGATCAGGTCATAGCCGCGCGCGAGCTCGTGGAGAAAGAATTTGGCCGCTGTGACATCCTGATCAACTGCGCAGGCGAAGGCCACAATGACTGGGCAATTGACCTCGCGCTGGAAAAATGGCAAGCCACGATCGATGTCTGTGTCACCGGCCTGTTCCTTATGTGCAGAGAGTTCGGCAAGCTGATGCGCGAGCACAACTATGGACGTATTGTCAATGTCGCCTCCATGCTTGGCATGATCGCGCTGGACAGCTCCTTCGGCCGCGGCATCTCAGAATACTCCGCATCTAAGGGCGCAGTTATCAATTTCACCCGACAGCTGGCCAACGAGTGGGCGCAATACGGCATCACGGTCAACACCCTCAGTCCCGGCTTCTTTGCTTCCGAACAGTCGCCTGTCGGTCAGGGCTGGTTTGCGGATTTCATCAACACCTGGTGCCCGATGAAGCGCAACGGCAGCGACCACGAACTGGATGCAGCCATCATCTTCATGACCTGTGAGGAAAACTCCTACATGACCGGCAACAATGTTGTCATCGACGGCGGCTGGACCTGCACCTGAGCTTCCTTTCCGCCGATAGCAACCATTTTCAGAACAGATCCTGCTGTGGAGACTTCCACAGCAGGATCTGTTCTCATTTCGCTGCAAGCGCCTCTATACAGTCTCAACATGCAATTTCTCTGCGCAAAAACGCAAAAAGAGATTGAGGTTACACCGGTAACTCCGAATCGTCTTCGGGGTATACTTGCGAACCTCAATCTCAACCAGATACTCTTCGACAGCACTTTGCATCTTCATACCCATGTCCTCCTCAGTATGTCACAACAGAGGTGGCCATGTATGTCGCAGCTGACGCCGTGTTTTCCCGCAGGAAACGACGTTTAGAGCCGCAAAGCGCCATGTTATCCGTCAAATATGCTGTTTTTTGTCCGGAAACGCATGCGTTTCACAGGCAGATCACTCTTCCCAGTTGTGCCAGACATTCTGGACGTCGTCGTTGTCCTCGAACATATCGAGCATCTTCTGGAGGTTTTTGATATCGCCCTCGTCGGTAAGCTTGATGGTGTTCTGCGGCACCATCTCTGCCTGCGCGCTCAGCAGCTCATAGCCGTCATTCGTGAGCGCCTCGGCCACCGAAGCCACATCATCGGGATCAGTGTAGACCGTGTAGACACCCTCGTCGGGCGCAAAGTCGGCTGCACCGGCTTCGAGCGCATCCTCCATGACCTTGTCTTCCTCGAGCTCCTGATCTTCATCATTGATGACAATGACGCCCTTTTTGTCAAACGACCACGACACGCAGCCGGTCGCGCCCATGTTTCCGCCGTACTTATCAAAGTAATGGCGCACCTCGGAGGCGGAGCGATTGCGGTTGTCGGTCATCGTTTCGACGATGATGGCGACACCAGACGGGCCGTAGCCTTCATAGGTGATGGACTCGTAGTTATCGGTGTTGCCGGAGCCGAGCGCCTTATCGATCGTACGCTTGATGTTGTCGTTCGGCATATTGGCGGCTTTCGCCTTGGCGATGACAGCTGCGAGGCGGGAATTGTTATTGGGGTCGCCGCTGCCGCCCTCTTTGACGGCCACGATCATCTCGCGGGCGATCTTCGTGAACGCCTGCGCGCGCTTGGCATCCTGCGCGCCTTTGGTTTTCTGTATGTTATGCCACTTGGAATGTCCGGACATAGTTACAACTCCTCTTGCTAAAATGCTTTGAACATTTTAACACAAACAGAGCCGCGTGGCAAGGAAAATCCGCATTTTTGCGCGAAAACTACGCCTCCGTCTTGGGGATGAGGAGATATTGCGGCAGTTCGGCCGGTGTATCGTCATCCAAGAGGCCGTTCGTCTCGCGGATGCACCGCTCACTGGAGCAGTAACGCTTCGAGAGCTGCCACAGACCCTCCCCGTTCCAGCGCACGATCGTCAGCGACGGCACGGCTGCATACGGGCTCGAGCGCTCCTGCGCCGTCACGCCGGTGACCTGCCGGAACGCAGACGGGCAAAACCGCACCAATCCGACCGTGACCGCTGCGCGCAGCTGAAAACCGTCCGCCGTTGCCGTGACCGCCGGCGCTTCCGGCAGCGCATACAGCAGCTCTGCCCGCCCGCTGCCGTCAGTTTCCAGCGGCAGGTGCAGCCGCTTCTCCAAACAGGACACGCGCTGCTCGGCGTCCGTCACGAGCAAACGCACAAGCACATCGCAGCCATCGGACGCAGCGCCGCAAAGCTCGGCACGCTGCGCGCGCACCGTCAGCGCGGCGGCATCGCACGCGATCGCGCCTTCAGCGGTCAGGTGCAGCGGCTCTGCCGGCTGCACCGTTCCGGCCGGGATCGTCTCGCATTCGAGCTGCAGCTGCGCGGTGTTGCAGTAAGCATCCGTCACACACTCCGCCGCAACCTCACCAAAGCACACCGCCTGTGCGACGAGGTGATACTCCGCCTCCAGTGCCGCGCCGTCGGCTGCGGTGCTCACATTCAGATAAGCCGCTGTCAGGCTGACACTTGCCTGCACCATGCAGGGCTCGGCGTCCGCCGGACAGTCGAGCAGCTGTGAAAACGGCGTCTCGAACGTCTCAACGACCGGGCAAGACTGCCCCTGCTGCAAATAACTGACCGATGCACGCACGCGCCCCTGCACAACTGCACGCCCGTCGGCGATACGCACCTCATCGAACAGCACGGACTCCGTATGGCACAGCAGGCGGTCCGTTTCCGGCTGACCGGCGGTGAAGCGGTGCATTTGCGTTGCCGTGAACGTCTGTTCCTCCACGGCCAGCGGCACGTGCACGCACAACGGCTCTGTATGCGTGAACACGGCACCGCCGTCACTCTCGATGCGCTCCGTGAGCGTGAGCTCCGTCTCCCGGTAGGCGCGCAGGCACAGACTCAGCCGCGCCGTCACGCGCACCTTGCGGGAATTGACTGCGCGCGCATCCAGCGCCGCGAGCGTGCAGCGCAGCCACGGGCGCACGTCCTCTGAGAGCGTGTCGCCGCTCATATGCACCTTGACCGGCAGCTCCACGGGAAAGCTGCGCAGTGCGCCGTTTTCTTCGGTATAGACAACGTCTGCTGCAACGCAGCCCTCGATCTGTGCGCTCTTGTCCGAAAACGCGAGATTCCAAAGGCAGAACGTGCCCTCAGTGACCACGAGCGCACTGAGGTCGCCGAGCGCGTCGGGCACGACGGCGTCCACACTGCACGTCTCCTCCCCGATGCGGTCAAAGATCCGCGTATACATTCTGTGCTCCTGCTTACCCAGTTGTAGTTCCATAAAGATGTGCTCCTTATCGTTTTTGTACATCCTTATGCCGGGCGAATGGCGCTTATGCCGCCGTCAGCACCGCAGCAGCCAAACACCTGCCGCAATGAGCGCGCCGCCGAGCGCAAACCACCAGAATCCCGCCGGCAGCACGAGCGCCAGAATGATGAACACCCCGGTGACCACGCACGCAATGCCGATCCAAAAACAGATCCCCCGCCGTCGAAACATAAAGCACCGCCCTCCGCTTGCAGGTTATCCCTACAGGATATGCGGAGGACGGTGCGTTTGTGCGTTATTTTTTCTTTTCCCAGTCGCAGATCTGCGCCGAGAGCGCGTACAGGCGCGCATAGCTCTCGTGGCGCTCGGGCGCGATCTCGCCCGCCTCCACGGCGGCGAGCACCGCGCAGCCCGGCTCTTTCAGGTGCGCGCAGTCACGAAAGCGGCACTTGCCGATATATGGACGGAATTCCCGGAATGCATACTGCAGATTCTCGCACGAGATGGGGTCGACCATATCCACCTCAAAGGACGCGAAGCCCGGCGTGTCGGCGACAAACGTATCCTCGCCGAGCGCATAGAGCTCGACGTGGCGCGTCGTATGCTTGCCGCGGCCGAGCCGCTCGCTGACAGCGCCGGTCGCAATGCCGAACGATGCGTCGAGCGCATTGAGCAGACTCGATTTGCCGACGCCGGAGTTGCCGGTGAAGGCGCTGGTCTTACCGCGCAGCGCATCGCGCAGTTCATCCATGCCGAGCCCGGTCGCAGCGCTCGTGCGCAGGACGCGAAAGCCGATGGAGCGGTAAATGTCATAGAGATGCTCCGCCGGGTCAAGATCGCACTTATTGAGGCAGACGACTGGCTCGCAGCCCGCGTTTTCCGCGATAGCGACCACGCGGTCGATCAGAAACGGATCCGTGATCGGATTGACGTTTGCGCCGATCATGATAAGCTGGTCGATATTCGCCACAGCCGGGCGGATGAACGCGTTGCGCCGCTGCTCCACCGCGTCGATGCGCCCCTTGCCGTGCGCATCGAAGCTCAGCTGCACCCGGTCACCGACCAGTGGGCTGCACCCGTCGTACCGGAAGCGGCCGCGCGCCTTGCACTCCACGATCTGATCGCCGGCGGCCACATAGTAAAAGCCGCTGAGCGCCTTGATGATGACACCCTGCACCATAAGCAATGTGCTCCTTTGTCTGTTACGGTTTTTCCGGCCCGTCGGAGATCCAGATGTAGACCTTGCTGTACTCCGTGAGCTTTGTGTTGGCCGGTGCGCTCTGTTTAAAGACCGTGCCCTGCTTTGCGTCATTCGCCTCTTTGTACGTGCCGCCGTAGCAGAGGCCGCTGCTCTCGATGCGAGCGATCGCGGCTGACTCCGTGAGCGTAGACAGGTCGGGCACTGTGACCTCCCGCAGCGTCGGTCCGCCGCTGACGATGAGCTTCACGCTCGTACCGACAGCCGCCTTTTCGCCCGGCGCTGGCTCTGAGCGGATGACATACTTCGCCGTCACATCCTTGGACGCCTGAAACTCCGTCGTGACGGTAAAGCCGGCTTTTTCGAGCATTTCCGTCGCCGCCTCATAGTCCTCATTGACCACATACGGCACCTCCGCCATGACAACGCCGGTGCTGACGGTGAGCTGCACGCTGATGCCCTCCGGCACGCGCATACGGCTCTTTCCGGCTTCCGGGTCCTGAGCGATGATAACGCCGTCCGGCACCTCGGGGTCAACGGTATACACGACGGTAAAGCGATAGTCGGAATACTGCTTGTCGTTGACGACTGCCTCATAGGATTTTCCGGTAAAATTCGGCACGTCCACGCGCTCCGCCGTGCGGAACAGATCCTCGAGCCAGAAATTCCAGAGGAATACGAACAGCAAGACGGCAAACACACCGACCGAGAAAATGCCCGTGAAATAGCTCACGCGCTTGGCGCGTTTGCGCCGCCGTTGATATTCTTCTTCCGTGAGGTCATGCCCCACGCCGAAGAACGACTCTTTTTTCTCCGTGTTCTCCTTGCGCCGCTCGGCGAGCGGACGCTGCTGATTGAGGTGCTTTTTGCAGGCGTTGAGTGCTTTGAGCAGCTCCCCCGCCGACTGATAGCGCTTGCGCAGGTCGGGCTCCATCGCCTTGAGCGTGATGCGTTCAAGCTCCTCGGGGATGTCACTGTTCCACTCCCGCGGCGGCTTGGCGCTGCCGGCGATGTGCTTGAGCGCGATCTCTTCCGGGGTGTCGGCGTCATACGGCAGGTGGCCGGTCGTCATCTCATAGAGCACGACGCCGAGCGAATACAGGTCGCTGCGCGCGTCGGCATTGAGCCCCTTCGCCTGCTCGGGCGCAATATAGTGCACCGAGCCGATGGCCTGTCCGCTGCGCTCCTCGCGGATATTTTCCAGCGCGGCGATACCGAAATCAGCCACCTTGACCATGTCGTCATTCGTGATCATGATGTTCTGCGGCTTGATGTCGCGGTGAACGATGCCGTGCGCATGCGCGTGCTGGAGCGCTTTTGCGATCTGCGTGGCATAGCTCAGCGCCTCCTGCGCGCTGAACACGCCGCGCTCCGCGAGGCGCTGCTTGAGCGTCACGCCCTCGATGAGCTCCATGACGATATACTCCGTGTCGCCGCTGTGCCCCACGTCATACACTGAGACGATGTTCGGCTGCGAGAGCATGGCGACGGCGTGTGCCTCCGCCTGAAAGCGGTTTTTCAGCTCGGCATCCTCCGCCATCTCATCACGCAGGATCTTGACGGCGACATAGCGGTGCAGCTTATGGCACATGGCCTTATAAACGACCGACATGCCGCCGCTGCCGATGACCTCCAGGATCTCGTAGCGATCGTCCAGCATCTGGCCGATATAACGATTCATTGATTGTTCCATAGTGTTCCCCCGTTGCCGCGCTTAGCGGAAAAGAACCAGCGCGGTCACATTGTCGCGCGCACCGCGCGAGAGCGCCGCCGCGATCAGACGGCAGCAGATCTGCTTTGCATCTCTGGAACTGCGGCAGAAATCATGCATCTGCACATCCGTGAGCGTGTTGGACAGTCCGTCCGTGCACAGCAGCAGCCGCGCGCCCAGCGGAAACGGCATGCTGCGGCAGTCAGGCTCGACCTTGGCCCCGACGCCGACAGCGCGCGTGATCACATTGCGGCGCGGGTGGCGATGTGCCTGCTCCGGCAGCACCTGCCCGCTCGCGATCAGCTCCTGCACGAGCGAGTGATCCGTCGTGATCTGCTGCATACGGCGCGGTCCGACCAGATACGCGCGGCTGTCACCGACGTGCAGCACCGTGAGCCGTCCGTGCCGCACGCAGGCGGCGACGATCGTCGTACCCATACCGCGCAGCTCCGGATCTGCACAGGCGCGGCCGTAGACCGCCTGATTGGCAGCGTCGCAGGCTGCACGCATCGCAGGCTCGACCGCGCTGCCCGCCATCATCTCCCGGCGAAACTGCGCCAGAAAGGTCGACGCGGCGAGTTCGCTCGCAAGCTTCCCGCCGGCAGCGCCGCCCATACCGTCGCAGACGACGCCGACAACGCAGCCCTTGCGCCGGATGCGCGCACCGGCAGCACGGTCCTGATTCTCCTTGCGGACAGCACCCCTGTCCGACTTTGCAAAGCATTGCATGGGCTCTCCCCCTTCAGGCGCGGTGATCCGCGACCTTCTTGCGCAGCTGGCCGCAGGACGCGTCCACATCACTGCCGAGCTTGCGGCGCACGGTCACGTTCACGCCGGCCTGCTCCAAAATGCGTATGAATGCCTTGAGGTGCTCCGGCGTGGACGGCCGGAACGCACGCTCCTCCACATGGTTGAGCGGGATGAGGTTCACATGCGCGCAGACGCGCCGCGCGTGCTTTGCCAGCAGCCGTGCGTGCTCGGGCGTGTCGTTCACGCCGTCGATCATCGCGTATTCGAAGGAAATGCGCCGTCCGGTCGCCTGATAATATCTGGCGCAGGCGTCGATGAGCGCCTGAACGCCGCGGCCGCGGTTGGCCGGCATGATCTTTGAGCGGGTCTCGTCATCCGGAGCGTGAAGCGAGACCGAGAGCGTGAGCTGCAGGTCGCGCGCCGCCAGATCGTCGAAGCGCTCGATGAGCCCGCACGTGGACAGCGAGATGTGCCGCATACCGATATTCTCTCCATCGGGGTGGTTCACCAATTCGAGAAAGCGCATCACGTTATCGAAGTTATCAAGCGGTTCGCCGATGCCCATGAGGACGATATTCGAGATCTTGCATCCAGATTCTCGCTCGGAGTAAAGCACCTCGTCAAGCATCTCCGAGGGCTCAAGGCTGCGGATCAGGCCGCCGATCGTGGACGCGCAGAACGCGCACCCCTGCCGGCAGCCGACCTGCGAGGAAATGCAGATGGTGTTGCCGTGCTTATAGTGCATGACGACCGTCTCGACGGCGTTGCCGTCATCGAGCTGCCAGAGGTACTTGATCGTGCCGTCAATGGCGGACACCTGCTTGCGCAGCATCTCAAGCCTGGAGATGTAAAACTGCTCCGCGAGCGCTGCGCGCAGATCCTTGGACAGGTTCGTCATCTCGTCAAACGACGACGCACCGCGCGCAAGCCACTGGAAGATCTGCTTGGCGCGGTATTTCGGCTGCCCCATTTCGGCGAGCGCCGCCGCGATCTCTTCGGGGAGCATGGCTTTGATGTCTCTCATTCGTGTCTCCTCAGCTTACAGACAAAAAATCCGTCCGTTTCATGTTCCTGCGGCCAGAAGGTAAACATTCCGCCCGCCGTATCCGCCGCCGGGAGCGGCAGCGAAAACGCCTCCGGTGCAAACTCCGGATGCATGCGCAGAAAATCACGCACCACATCCTCATTTTCGCGCGCAAGCACCGTGCACGTAGAATACACCAGCACGCCGCCGGGACGCACGCACGGTGCGAGTCCCTCGAGAATATCGCGCTGGATGGCCGGCAGCTGTGAGAGCGCCGCCGGGTCTTTGAAGCGGATCTCCGGCTTCTTACGGATAACGCCCAGTCCCGAGCACGGCACGTCCGCCAGCACGATGTCCATCGTGCCGACCAGATCGGCATCCGGACGGCGGGCATCCATCGTGCGCGTCGAGATGCACGACAGTCCCAGCCGCTCGGCACCGGCGCGGATACGCTTCCATTTATTTTCGTGTATATCGCAGGAAATCATACATCCCTGATCACGCATCTGCACTGCGGCAGCAAAGCTTTTGCCGCCCGGTGCAGCGCAGGCATCGAGCACGCGCATCCCCGGACGGACACCGGCGGCAAGCGCTGCGCAGTGCGCGGCCGCGTCCTGCACATAAAACCAGCCGTCGGCAAAGGCGCGTGCAGCCGCAAGGTTTCCGCCGCGGCAGAGCAATGCGTCCGGCAGCCACGGGTGCAGCTGCGTCTCGATACCATCGGCGCGCAGAGACGCAGCCAGGGCATCGGGTGTCGTTTTCAGGGTGTTCACCTGCAGACAGGCAGGCGCGTCGGCGTTGTTGGCCAAAAGCGCGCGCTCGGCAAAGTCATAGCCGTGCGCGTCGATGAGCATCTGCGCCAGCCACTGCGGATGACTGGTGCGCACGGAGAGATAGGACGCCGTACCCGCCCCCGGGATCTCCGGTAGCGCGTCACGGTGCTCCGCCACGCGGCGCAAGACCGCATTGACCAGCCCTGCTGCGCGCGCACAGCCGCCTTTCCGGCAGAGCGCGACCGCCTCGTTCACCGCCGCGCGCGGCGGCACTTTATCCAGCAGTACGATCTGATACGCCGACAGCCGCAGCAGATCGAGCACCTTCGGCTCAAGCTTTTGCAGCGGCGTCGTGCAGTATGCCGCAAGGTAATGATCCAGCAGCGCCAGATTTTGCAGTGTCCCGTAGCAGATGCGCGCTGCGAGGGCAGCGTCACGCGGCGCAAGCTGCGCATTCTGCAGCACGATGTTGAGCGCAACATCCGACCATGCGCCGTTTTTGCGCCAGCGCTGCAGCGTAGTCCATGCCGCTTCCCGTGCAGTCATAGCCATGCTCAGCCCTCAACGGGCAGCGTGTGCCCAAGCAGGTAGTCGGCTGCGGACATACGCTTTTTGCCCGGCGCCTGCAGCTGTGTGATGCGCACCGTCTGCCCATCGGCACAAGCGACGGTGACACCGTCCTTACCGGCCGCCACAATCGTTCCTGGGGCTTTGCGCGTCGTGCGGTCAGAATAATCGGCGGCGTGGATCTTAAACGTCTGCCCGCCAAGCTCCGCCGTAGCGACCGGCCACGGCTCGAGGCCGCAGATGTGCTTGATGATCGCGCGCGGGCTTTGATCCCAGTCAATGGGCGAATCGTCGCGCGTAAGCGGGCGGGTATACGTCGCCGCGCTGTGATCCTGCGGCGTGCGCGGGGCAACGCCAGCGTCAATATCCCGCAGCGTGCGCACGAGCAGATCCGCACCCATGACGGCCAGCCGGTCAAAGAGTTCACCGGCGGTCTCGAATTCACCGACCGGCGTCTGCTCGGTGTAGATCACATCACCGGTGTCCATCTCGCGGTCGAGGTACATCGTCGACACACCGGTCACCGCATCACCGTTGAGCACCGCCCACTGGATGGGCGCTGCCCCGCGATACTTCGGCAGCAGCGAGCCGTGCACATTGATTGCACCGAGGGGCGCAGCGGCAAGCAGTTCGTCCGGCAGGATGCGGCCGTAGGCCACGACGACGAGAATGTCCGGCTGCAGGCTTTGCAGCGCTGCCAGCGCCGTGCCGTCACGCATCTTTTCCGGCTGAAAGACCGGCAGGCCGTTTGCCAGCGCAATCTCCTTGACCGGGCTCGGCTGGAGCTTCATGCCGCGGTTTTTGGGCTTGTCCGGCTGTGTGAACACACCGACCACGTCAAAGTGGGCATCCAGCAGGCGCTGCAGGGACACAGCCGCAAAATCCGGCGTGCCCATGAATACGATGCGCATGGGTCTCACCTCTTCGTCTGCTGCTCCAGCTCCTCGGGAGCGAGCATCCGCGTGGCCTTGTCGATGAACAGAATACCGTCAAGGTGATCGAGCTCATGGCAGAATGCACGCGCTGTCAGACCGTGCCCCTCGACCTCAAACCATTCTCCGTGGCGATCCTGCGCGCGCACCTTCACATAGTCCGGGCGCGCAACGATGCCATACTCATCCGGCACGCTCAGGCAGCCCTCGGCGCCGACCTGCTCGCCGGCCGTTTCGACGATGACGGGGTTGATGAGCTCGATCATATACTCGTCCTTTTCATCAGGGACGTTCGTTTCCAGCACAATGACGGCGCGGCGCAGCACGCCGACCTGCGGCGCGGCGAGGCCGACGCCGTTGGACTCCGCCAACGTCTGGCGCATATCGTCGAGCAGCGTGTGCAGACGGGGATTGAAATCCTTGACCTCGTGGCAGTGCTTGCGCAGCTGGGGGTCGCCGTTTTTCAGGATCATTCTTGTAGCCATTGTATACCTCTCCTTAGTCCAGCGGGTTGTCATCGGCAAAGACGGTGACATCGCGGAATGATTTTTCAGTGTTGCAGTACATGACGATATTCGCCGCCGCACGGCGCACCTCCCTGCTCTGACTGCAGTAGAGCGTGACGCGGTAACGGTAGCGGTTATTCATACGCACGACCGGCAGCGGCGCCGGGCCGAGCACCTCCGCGCGCTCACCGACGGTCTGCCGGAAGTAATCGCGGATATAGGCGCAGCAGCGCACGACCGCATTCTCCTGCGCACCGGAGACCGTGACGGCCAGCACTTCGCTGAACGGCGGCGTGCCGTTGAGCTGCCGCAGCGCGATCTCCGAGCGGTAAAACGCATCGTAATCCTGCCGTGCGGCCTGACGGATGGTCTCGTTTGCGGGTGTGAATGTCTGGATCACGGCGCGGCCGGGCGCATCGCCACGTCCGCTGCGGCCGACAACCTGCGTGATGAGCGAAAATGTGCGCTCATTGGCGCGGTAGTCGCCGACATACAGGCTCTGGTCGGCATTGAGCACGCCGACGAGCGTGACATTTTCGAAATTCAGCCCCTTCGTGATCATCTGCGTGCCGATCATGATGGGGATGCGCTCGCGCACGAACCGCTGCAGCAGCGCCTCGTGCGTGCCGGCCATGGCGATGGCGTCGGCATCCATGCGCAGCGTTTCCACGCCGGGAAAAAGAGCATGCACGTCTGCCTCGATGCGCTCCGTTCCGTCGCCGAGAAAGCGCAGCTCCCCGCCGCAGACCGGACACCGGTCGTCGACGCGCTGCCGGTAACCGCAGTGGTGGCAGACGAGCATCTGATTGCCCTGATGGTACGTCAGACTGACGCTGCAGTTCGGACACGAATACGTCGCGCCGCATTCAGCACAGGTGACGAGCTTGCTTGCACCGCGCCGGTTGAGAAACAGAATGCTCTGTTCACCGCGGCGGAGGTTTTCCTCCAGCTCGGCATAGAGCACGGAGCTGATCGAGCCGGAATTCCCGTTTCGCAGCTCCTGCTTCATGTCGGCAATGATGACATCGGGGAGCTTGCGCGCGTTGAAGCGATCCGGCAGCGTGAAATAGTGATAGCGGCCGGTCTCGGCGTAATAGCGGCTGACAACGTCCGGCGTCGCCGAGCCGAGCAAGAGCAGCGCGCGATGCTGCGCACAGCGAAACTTTGCCACGTCGCGCGCGTGGTAGCGTGGCGTGCTCTCGGATTTGTAAGTGTCCTCCTGCTCCTCGTCGATAATGAGCAGGCCGAGGTTCTCCATGGGCGCAAAGACGGCGCTGCGCGTGCCGACGACGACGCGCGCAAGACCGGCGCGGATACGCTTCCACTCATCATAACGCTCCGAGAGCGGAAGGCCGCTGTGCAAAACGGCCACCGCATCACCAAAGTACGCGGAAAACGCCTCGATCATCTGCGGCGTCAGCGAAATCTCGGGCACGAGCAGGATCGCCCCCTGCCCTGCCGCAAGCGCCTGCTCGATCAGATGCAGGTACACGAGTGTCTTGCCGCTGCCGGTCACGCCGAACAGCAGCGCCGCCTGTGCATCCGGCGAGCGCAGCAGCGCCTGCAGACCGGAAAACACCTCTGCCTGCGCCGCCGTGAGCGCAGGGATGTGCTTAGGCTGCCCGGTATAATGCGTCGGGCGGCGGAAATAGGGCTCCGTATCGATGCGAACGAGCTCCTGCCGCACAAGCGTCTTCATCGATGACTTCGGTGCACCGGTAAACTGACACACCTCGTCAGCCGAGGCGCGTCCGATCGTGCACAGCAGCTCCAGAATCGCGACCTGATGCGGCGCGCGTCTACGGCGGCGGATCTCCTCCTGCGCCTCCTCAAGCGGGACGGCAAGGCTCGCATACTCGAGCTGCTTGTCGCGCACGACGCGCTTTTCCGCCCCCTCGACGGTCAGGAGCTTTTGCTCCACAAGCCAGTGCAGCGTGCTCGCAGGATCTTTGTCGCCAAACGCCGTCTGCAATGTCTCCAGCGGGCAGCGCCCACCATGCGCAAGCACGGTCTCGAGCGCCAGCCGCCGCTGCTTGGAGCGGCCGCACAGCGTAAGTGCCGCATCGGCATCCAGCTCCGGTGCAGCGCAGTAGACCGTGCTGACCCGATACCAGACGCCGGCAGGCAGGATCGCGTGCAGCGCATCGTAGATGGTGCAGAAAAAGCGGTCATGCATCCAGATGGCGAGCCGGATCAGCTCCGGTGAGAGAATGGGCTCAGGGTCAAGCTGACGCGTGATGGGCTTGAGTTTTGGGTCATCCTGCGCCTGATCGAGCGCGAGCACCATGCCCTCACACGGGCGGTTGCCGCGCGAAAACGGCACCATGACGCGGCAGCCGGGGCGAAGCGTATCCGTCAGCGGCTGCGGGATCTTATACGTATACGGTCGGTCAAACGCAAACGTTGCAGCCAAAACGGCGACCTTTGCGACCGGGATCTGCAGCATCTGCGCGCCTCCTCTCCGAAAAAATCAGGCGGGTAGTGCCCGCCTGAAGGATTATTCCTTGTGCACGACCTGAAGGCGGCCGTCATACACCTCGTCGATCGCCATGGACACCGGCTTGGTATCCAGCGGCTCGCCGGCGGCCTGTGCGGCGGCGGCAATGTTGCGCGCACGGCGCGCGACCAGGTTCACCAGAAGATAGCGGCTGCCGGCCTTTTCGGCCAGAACGCTCATGGGGGGATACAGCATCATTTTTCAAGCACCTCTGTAAAATAGTTTTTCCGATCGGGATAGCGGCAGCACTCTGCCGTGATGATGGCGTCGAGCTCCTTGGCTGCAACGTCGGGATCGTCGTTGATAACAACGTAATCATAGGTATACGCAAGCGCGCATTCACGCCGCGCCTGTGCCAGCCGCTCGCAGATCTTCTGCTCATCGTCCGTATGGCGGCCGCGCAGGCGGCGCTCAAGCTCCGCAAAGGACGGCGGCATCATAAAAACGCGGATCGCGTCCGGCCGCTTCTCGCTGATCTGGTGCACACCCTGCACGTCGATATCCAGCAGGACATGCACACCCTCAGCGCAGCGCCGCTCGACATAGCTCTTCGGCGTACCGTAGCAATTGCCAACATATTCGGCATGCTCAAGCAGCTCATCCGACGCGACCATAGCGTCAAACGTCGTGCGTGTAACGAAGAAGTAGTCCGCTCCGTCGACCTCGCCGGGGCGCGGGGCGCGCGTCGTGGCAGAGACGGAAAAGCACACGTCATCGCGCAGGCGCATCAGGCGCGAGATGACCGTGCTCTTTCCGGTGCCCGAGGGGCCGGAGATCAGGATCAGCTTCCCTGTCTGGTGGTTCATATCATATCTCCTCCGGTTTCCGTGTCTGTGGCCTCAACACGGGCCTGCACCGCATCCGGCGGCAGCGCCGAGAGCACGGCGTGGCCGGTATCCATGATGAGAACGGCCTGCGTTTTTCGGCCGTAGGTCGCATCGATGAGCATGCCGATCTCCCGGCTGTCCTGCACGATGCGCTTGATGGGGGCGGAATCCGGACTGACGACAGCCAGCAGCCGCTCCGAGGAAACATAGTTTCCGTATCCGATGTTGATGAGTTTCAAGTCGCCGCTCCTCACTCGATGTTCTGGATCTGCTCACGGATCTTCTCGATCTCAGATTTGAGGTCCACGACCACCTTTGCGATGTCCGCATTCTGGCACTTGGAGCCGATGGTATTCGCCTCGCGGTTGAACTCCTGAATCAGGAAGTCCGCCTTGCGGCCGACCGGGGAACCGCTCTCAAGCATCTGGCGCAGCTGCGCAATGTGGCTGCGCAGGCGCACCGTCTCCTCGTCGACGGCGACATGGTCGGCAAAAATGGCAGCCTCGGCAATGATGCGTGCCTCGTCGATATCGGTCGCAGCGAGCACCGCCTCGAGCTTCTGGCGCAGGCGCGCCTCATAGGCGGCTGCCGTCTCGGGAGCGGCCGTTTCTACGCGCGTCACCAGCGACTCGATGCGCGCAAGCTTTTCAGCCACGTCCGCACGGAGCTTTTCACCCTCGCGCTCACGCATCTGGTCATAATCCGCCAGTGCCTGCTGCGTCAGCTCAATCAGGCCGGAACGGATCTTATCCTGATCCGCCTCCGCCTTTTCCACGGACAGGATGTCCGGAAAACGCATGAGCGACATGAGCGACATGTCGTTTTTCAGATCATAGCGCACGGCAAGCGCGTTGAGCGTGTCAATATAAGCGCGCAGCAGCGGCTCGTTCACACGCAGGACGGTGTCCTCCGCCTGCGAGGAGTCGATCGTGACGAACACGTCCAGCTTGCCGCGGCTGACGTGCTGCTGGATGGTGGATTTGACCGCGTCCTCGGCGAAGAGGAAGTTGCGCGGCATGCGCACGGCAATATCCAAGTAGCGGTTGTTGACGCTCTTGAGCTCGACCGTAACGCTCAGTCCCTCGACGGTGCCCTTCGCGCCGCCATAGCCGGTCATACTTCTAATCATTTGCTCTTACCCTTCTTATCTCAAGTCTCCAGGACCTGAATGATCTCAAATGTAATGGGGCTCGCTTTCTTGCGGCGCTGGTATACAACATTGCACGCCACGCCGAGCGCGAAAAACGCAAAACCGATCAGCACGCAGCCGCCCTCACCCCAGCCGAGCGCGCTGCCGATGGCATAACCCAAAAACAGGAGCACAAACGGCACCAGATACAGCAGCGCAGCCGCACCGAGCACGTCCGACGTCTTGCTCTCAATGACGACCTTCTGACCCGGCAGCGCCGAGACCTTATTGAGCGCCTCGGCCCGGATACGGCTCTGAAACACGCACGCCTCACACGACTCACACGTGCCGCCGCAGGCCGTGCCGCGCTCCACCTCTACCTCCGCCACATGGCGGCTGATCAGTTTGGTCACCACAGCATTCTGCGTCATCGTATCATCCTCCTGTAAACCGCACATTCACGACATACTCTCCGACCGCACCGGCGTTGGAGAAGCCGTCCACATAGATCTTCGCCGGAACGGCGACCGTGCCGCTCGTGGCCTTATAATTGGTCAGATCCACGACCACGCGCACGTTCTCCGCCGTGATCTGCGAGATCACATCCTCCGGCGCGCGGACAGTCACAGCCAGCGACGTCGTCATGATCTCAACACTGCGGGTCGTGCCGGTCGTCGTGATATTCGTCGCCGTGATCTTCTCCGTCGCCAGGCCTCGGACAGAGACGCGCACCGTCGCCTCCGTAACGCCGCTGAGGTTGCGCAGGTCATTTTCCAGCGGGATCGTGACCGTCTTCTCATACGACGTAGCAAAGCCGGACAGATCGATCGTCGCAACGACGATCTGATTGAGCTTGCCGAGCACATCCGTGTCACCGGCGACCTGAATGCTCTTCGGCTCGATATCGACGACGCAGTTTTCCTCCGTCGCTCCGGCGCCGCCCACAAGTGAGACCTTGAGCGGCAGCTCCTTATTCATCAGCACCGGCATCGACACGCTGACCGTGTCATAGTTGCCGGAGATTTCCTTGGGCTTGAGCTTATTGCCGTCCTTATCGAGCAGGACATAGGGGCAGTTGGTCGGTGCGATGGACTTATCCAGATCCGTGCGCGTGACATACACACAGATGCTGTCGACCACGTCGAGCTCCTCCTGCGGGCCGTAGAGCGTGATGGACGACGGCTCCACCTTGATGGGCTCAGCTGTGTAACCCTCCTTGACACTGCCGGTAAAGACACCCTTGACCTCCAGCGTCTTGTTAGCCTCCTGCACGACGGAAAAACTGATGGTCTCTGGCGACTTGCTCAAGACCGTGATGCTGCTCTTGTCGACATTGGTCGGATACTGCAGCGAATAGCTCACCTGCATCTCGCGCGCCTGCGAAATGCCGGACACGTCAATGACCGCAGACAGATCCGCAGAGCTGAGATTTCCAAGCACACGCCGCGTGCCCTTGAGACGCACGGTCACGCTGTCGGCGTCGGCATCCGTCACGATCAGGCCGCGCGCGGCACGCAGATCGTCCGCGCCCTGATACACGACCTTGACATTGGAAAACGTCTTTTCGATCGTCGTCTCCTCCGTGGACATGATATACATCCACAGCAGGAACGAGCCCAGCAGCGAAATGATGATCCAAAACGCCTTACTGCTGATGATTTTGTTGATTGTCGTCTTTTTTGTCATAGCGGTTCTCCCGGCGAAGCGGATTGAGTTTCTTCACGAAATCGACAAAAACGTCCCAGCGCCTGCGCTGCTGCTCCTCCTCGGGCAGAAGCTCACTGCGCAGGATCGCCTCAAAGGTCTCTGCGGAGAGGCGGCGCTTGAGCATGCCGTCCACAGCGATGGAGATGCCCCCGGTCTCCTCGGAGACGATCACGACCACAGCGTCCGAATGTTCGCTCATGCCGATGCCCGCACGGTGGCGCGTACCGAGATCCGGGCTGAGATTCGTGTTGCTCGTCAGCGGCAGGACACAGCCGGCCGCCGCAATGCGGCCGTCGCGGATCACGACTGCGCCGTCATGCAGCGGCGCTTTGGGATAGAAAATATTCTTGAGCAGCTCCGCCGTCACATCGGAATTGACGGTCGTGCCGCTGCGCATCTGCTCGTCGAGCGTTACACCGCGCTCAAAAACGATGAGTGCTCCGGTCTTGGTCGATGACAGCTGCGTGCACGCGGCGATCGTCTGCGAGATGACGTTATCCATACCCAGCGTTTCGAGCGGCTTTGACCCAAAGCTCGGGAACGTTTTGCTGCCCATACGCTCGAGCAGACGGCGCAGCTCCGGCTGAAAAATGATCACGAGCGCGATGAGTCCGAGCTCGACCGTCTTTTGCAGGAGGCGGTTGAACATCGTCAGCTTCAGCACACCCGAGAGCCAAAGCGCAATCAGGATCAGCAGAATACCGCGCGCAAGACGGAACGAATTCGTCTTGCGGATGAGCATGATGATATTGTAGATCAGATAAGCGACGATCAGAATATCCACGATGTCCGAAAACCGCATCGTTGACACCAGTATCGTCAGCTTCGCCCAGAAGGCTGCAAGTTGTGCCATAAGCATTCCCTCGGCTGTTGGTTTCCGTTTTGCGGGCGCAAAACGCCAATCTTATGAATTATAATATTATACCCTACAAACCCGTGAATTTCAATACAAAAATCCGCTTTTGCCTGTACGCAGGATGTCATGAAACGCGCGAGCCGTGTGTGCAATGTCCGCGTCCGTCGTAAACGGCGACAGGCTCAGGCGCACCGTTCCGGTCTCGAGCGTACCCGCCGTGCGGTGCGCGACCGGCGCACAGTGCAGCCCCGCGCGCACGGCAATGCCGCTGTGCGCAAGCGCCTGTGCTAGCGTCTCGCAGTCCATATCGCGGCAGCGAACAGACAGCACCGCCGTCTGGCAGGACGCGTCCGGTGATGCAAACACTTCCAGCCGTGTCTCCCTGCGCAGGCGCTCGCTCAGATTCTGCGAAAGTCTTCGCTCCCGCCGGGCGATATTGTCCACGCCCTGCGCGGACACGTAGCGGATACCCGCCAGCAGGCCCGCGATGCCGGGGACATTGTGTGTGCCCGCCTCAAGCCGGTCGGGCAGCTGTTCCGGCATGGTCTGGAGCATACTTTGTGAACCGGTACCGCCATACAGCAGCGGCTCCGGCTGCGCGAAGCACAGCAAAATGCCCGTTCCCTGCGGCCCGAGCAGTCCCTTGTGCCCCGGCATGGCGACAAAGGCCGCACCGAGCGCGGATGCGTCCAGTGCGACGCAGCCGGCCGCCTGCGATGCGTCCACGATCAGCGGGACGCGTGCCGCTGCGCAGAGCTCCGCGATTTCTTGCACCGGCAGCAGATAGCCGAATACGTTCGACACCATCGTGCACACGGCCGCCCTCGCTCCCGGCAGCGCGCGCCGGAAAGCATCGATCGCCGCCGCAGGATCGAACAGCGGGCTCGCCGCAACGCGTACCTGCGCGCCCAGGGCATATAACGGGCGCGTGACGGAGTTGTGCTCATAGCCGGAGATCACGACCGGATCGCCGGGCGAAACGAGCGAGTGAATGGCAATGTCGAGCGCGTGCGTCGCGTTCATGGTAAACACAACGCGCTCCGGCTCCGGGACGTGAAAGAGCGCCGCGGCCGCCGCCCGACAGGCAAAGACCGTGTCGGCCGCGCGCATGGCAGCGCTGTGTCCGCCGCGGCCGGGGCTCGCCATTGTGCGTATGGCCATCGACGCTGCACGTGCCACCGACGGCGGCTTGAGCAGGCTTGTGGCCGCCGAGTCCAGATAGATCATACCGTCACCTCCTGGTAAGTACCGTCTTCCAGCAGGCGATAGATTTTTCCCCGCTGGATCGCTGCGCGGTCCAGGAGCAGCAGAGCGCGTTCCAGTTGGGTTTCCTTCAGTTTGACGCAATACGTGCATCCGGTTTTGGAGACGCTTAGCGGCGCTTTACGCACGACGGCAGTGATGCCCGCGCGCTCAAGCACCCGCGACGACCGCTGTGCATAGGTCAGCGACCGGCACAGAATCAGACAATAGCGCTGCATCATGAGCTCCCTCCCACATGGTGATGCACCATTCTATGCGGGAGCGGCGCCGGCGTTTACGCCTGTTTCTCGATCAACACGACCGCGTGCGCCGCGATACCTTCGCGCGCGCCGGTGAAACCGAGTCCCTCCTCGGTCGTTGCCTTGATGCTGATGCAATCAACGTCCACATCCATGCATTGCGCCAGATTACAACGCATCTGCGCAATGTGCGGCGCGAGCTTCGGCGCCTGTGCGAGCACCGTGCAGTCAATGTTGCCCACCGTATACCCCTCTGCGCGCAGGCGCGCCACCACCTCGCACAGCAGCGCCAGACTATTCGCCCCGGCAAATGCGGGATCCTTGTCCGGGAAAAGCTGACCGATATCGCCCATGGCGGCCGCGCCGAGCAGCGCGTCCATGACGGCGTGTGTGAGCACGTCGGCATCCGAATGACCGAGCAGGCCGGTCTCGTGCGGGATATCGACGCCGCCGAGGATAAGCCTGCGGCCGCGGACGAGGCGATGCACGTCATATCCGTGTCCAATGCGCATCATGCCTTGCCGCGCCTCCTCAGGATGAGCTCGGCAAGCTCGATGTCGATCGGCGTCGTGATCTTGATGTTCTCCTCCGAGCCCTGCGTCACGACGGGCTTCACGCGCAGCTGCTCGACCGCCGAGCAGTCGTCCGTGATGGCCAGATGCTTGCGCATGGCGTTGGTAAGCGCAGCCTTGATGAGATCCGCCTGAAACACCTGCGGCGTCTGAATGGCGGAGAGCGTCGAGCGGGCGGGCGTGCCGGTAATGATGCCGTCGGACGTTACCTTGACCGTGTCGCGCACCGGGATGCCGGGCGCGGCCGCGCGGCTCTTTTGCGCCGCGCTGATCGTATCAGTGATGATCACATCCGTCACGAGCGGGCGGGCGGCATCATGGACGCCGATGAGCGTGGCGCGGTTGCTCGCAGCCAGCACACCGGCCAGCGAAGACTCTGCGCGCGTCATACCGCCGACGACGACCTTCGTCATCTTCGTGAGGGCATATTGGTCGCGCAGCGCCGCGATCTCCTCGAGGCGCGACGTGCGCGTGACGACGATCAGCTCATCGACCGCGGCACAGTTTTGCATCGCCTGCAGCGAGCGCACAAGCACCGGCACACCGCCGACCTCCATCATCAGTTTGTCGCGCCCCATTCGCTTGGACGAGCCTGCCGCCAGCACGACCATCGTGCAAAACGGCTTGCCGCCGAGCTTTGCCTTGATCTTCCCGTAAAGTGCCATAGGATCGCTCCTTTCTTTCCGTTGCTGTTATGTACATACACAGTTGTTATGGTTTCATTATAATCAGAAACACGCCCCGGCGCAAGGTGCGGGCAGCAAAAAAAGCATCCCTGCACGCGTGTGCAGGGATGCTTTCAAAACCAATTACTCGTCGACATCGTCGAAGTCGATCTCAGGGATGTTGCCGGTGGCCTCACCGGTAGCAGAGATCTCATAGACGAGGGCGTCGGCCTCGGGAGCCATCGGCTTCTTGGCCGGGCGCTCACGCACCGGAGCCGGCTCGGGAGCGGTCAGCGCGCGGATGGACAGGGAGATCTTGTGCTTCTCCTCGTCGATCGCAGTAATCTTCGCATCGACAATGTCGCCGACGGTGAGCACCTCATCGGGCTTGCCGATGCGGCGGTTGGCGATCTGGGAGATGTGGATCAGGCCGTCAACGCCGGGCAGCACCTCGGCAAACGCGCCGAAGGGCATGAGCTTGACGATGGTGACCTTCGCCACGTCGCCGACCTGGAAGGTGGACATGAACTTGGTCCAGGGGTTGCCGTTGGGATCCTTGTAGCCGAGGGAGATCTTGTGGTTCTCCGCGTCGAAGCTGATAACGTAGACATCGACCTCGTCGCCGACGGACAGCACGTCGGACGGCTGCTTGATGCGGCTCCAGCTCAGCTCGGAGACGTGCACCATGCCGTCAATGCCGCCGATGTCAACAAACGCGCCGTAGGACGTCAGGGACTTGACAACACCGTGATAGTGCTTGCCGACCTCGATCTCGCTCCAGATCTTCTCGGCGCGCTCGCGGCGCTCCTTCTGGGCGACAGCGCGGATGGAGCCGACAACGCGCTTACGGCCGCGGTTGACCTCGGTGATCTTCAGACGCACGGTCTGGCCGACGAGCTCGGACATGGCCGCGTCCTTCGGCAGGCCGGACTGGGAAGCGGGCACGAACACGCGGATGCCCTTGACGGACACAACGATGCCGCCCTTGTTGTCCTCGGTGACCTTGCCTTCAACGATCTCGCCGCTCTCCTGCGCCTCTTCAATGGCGGCCCAGTTCTTCACGGCGTCCAGACGCTTCTTGGAGAGCATCGCAGTGCCTTCGACATCGTTGACGCGCACAACACTCGCCTCAATGCTGTCGCCGACGTGCAGGACATCTTCAACCTTGATGCCGTCGTCGGTGAACTCGCTGGTCGGGATGAAGCCGGAATACTTGGTGCCGATATCGACACTGATCTCGGTGGCGGAAATGGCCACGACCGTACCGGTTACCTTTTCTCCATTATATATAGGCTTGAGAGATGCCTCCAGCATTTCATCAAAATTTTCAGTCTCCATGGGATTTTCTTGAGTCAGGATCTCGTCGCTCATCTTTTGTTTTACCTCCTTAATGATCCATGCAGGCACGGAGGCCCCGGCTGTCAAGCCGACCGTATCCGCATGTACGAACGCGCTTGTATCAAGCTGCGCTGCGTTTTCAATAAATTGCACGTTTGCACACGCACTGCAGCAGATCTCGTAGAGATGGCGGCTGTTTGCACTGTGGCTGCCGCCGACAACGACCATTGCGTCGCAGTTGCGGGCCATCTGCGCGGCCTCTGTCTGACGTGTAAACGTAGCACCACATATTGTATCAAACAATTTGGCGTTTGTACACTCTTTTTTTATAATTTTCTGACATTCCAGCAGTTTTTCTTGCGTTTGGGTCGTCTGGATGACAACAGTCAGCGGTTTTGCACAGTCGATGGTGCCGTCAGCGATACGCGCGGCGAGCTGTGAGGCGTCATTGACCACAATTGGGGATGTGCACCAGCCGCAGATCGCACGCACCTCCGGGTGGTCGGCAGCTCCGATGATGACCGGCTGCCGCCCCTCAGCGGAGGCCTCCGCCACGATCTCGTGGATGCGCTTGACCTTCGGGCAGGTCGCGTCATACACCGTCGCGCCCGTGCTCTGCACGGCCTCAAACTCCGCACGGCTGACGCCGTGGGATCGGATGATGACCGACGCGCCCTGCGGGATCTGCTCCGGTCCGTCCGCGACCGTGAGCCCCTCTGAGCGCAGGTGCTGCACAACGTCGTCGTTATGGATCAGCTCGCCGAGGCTGTAGCAGTTCGCCTCGGCCGCGAGCATCTCCTCGGCCATTTTGACCGAGCGGCTGACGCCGAAGCAAAAACCGGCAGACTTGGCGACGCGCAGCTCTCTCATGCGTCCGCCTCCAGTCCGAAGCGTATGCGGACGGCTGCGCACACGGCGTCGATGCTCTGCTCAAGCGTGAGCTCGCTCGTGTCGATGTGCACGGCGTCCGGCGCTGCCTTGAGCGGCGCAATGGCGCGGTGCGTATCGTCATAGTCGCGCTGCTCAAGCTCACGCAGCACGTCGGCATACGGCTCCTGAATGCCCTTTTCCTGCAGCTGACGCCAGCGGCGCTGCGCGCGGCACTCCGCCGAGGCGGACAGAAAGATCTTCAGCCCGGCATCCGGCAAAACGACCGTACCGATGTCGCGCCCGTCCATAACGACGCTGTGCGTGCGGGCAAGGCTGCGCTGCATATCAAGCAGGAACGCGCGCACGACCGGCAGCGCCGACACGCGCGAGGCAAGCAGCGACACCTCCGGCAGACGGATCGTTTCCGAAACGTCCTCGCCGTTGAGCAGCATCCGCTGCTCCCCCGCCGCATCATACACGAGCTCGATGTGCAGCGTCGGCAGCAGCGCCTGCATGGCATCGGCATCCGAGCAGTTCACGCCGGCGCGTTCTCCGGCAAGACCGACGGTGCGGTAGATCGCACCGGTGTCCACATAGATCAGACCGAAGCGGCGCGCAGCCGCGCGGGCGATCGTACTTTTTCCGGCACCGGAAGGGCCGTCAATGGCAACGGTAATATGAGTATCCAAAACGTTCGTTTCCTTTCCTCGTTATGTGCAGACAGCGTTTCCGGCCACATAGCCGGTGCTCCACGCGATCTGCAGGTTATAGCCGCCGGTATAGGCGTCCAGATCGAGCACCTCTCCGGCAAAATACAGCCCCGGCATCCGCTTGGATGCCATGGTGCGGGGATTGATCTCCTTGACCGACACGCCGCCGGAGGTGATGATCGCCTCGCTGATCGGCCGCGTCCCGCAAACGGAGACGGGAAAATGCTTAAACAGGTCTACGAGCTTGTGCCGCTGTTCGCGCGTGACAGTGTTGACCTTCGTATCCTCCGGAATACCGGACAGGCGCACGAGCACCGGGATCATGGCATGACCCGCAAGATCATAGAGCGCGTTCTTAAAGTCCCGGTTGGCATATTTCTGAAAATCACGCAGGATGCGCGCGTCGAGCTTCTTTTCATCCAGCGCCGGCTTCAGGTCAATGGACAGGCGGTAGCTGTGCTGCGAGAAGTCGCGCATATGCGCACTTGCCGACAGGACCAGCGGGCCGGAGACACCGAAATGCGTGAAGAGCATCTCGCCGAGGTCGGAATAGACCTGCTTATTGTGCTCATCATAGACCGTGAGCGTCACGTTGCGCAGGGAAAAGCCCTGCATCTCGGCGCACCAAGGGTCATTGGATTCCAGCGGCACGAGCGAGGCGCGCAGCGGCGTGACCGTGTGGCCGAATTGCTGCGCAAAGCGATAGCCGTCGCCGGTCGAGCCGGTAAGCGGGTACGACATGCCGCCGGTACAGACAACGGCTGCATCGCAGTCAATCGTGCCCTCCGTGGTCACGACGGCGGAAACTGCGCCGTCGCGCGTCAGAATATCGGTCGCAGCGGCGTGCAGAACGCGCCCCCCTGCGTGCGCATAGGCGCGCTCAAGCGCATTGGCAATGTCGTGCGAGCGGTCGGAGACCGGAAACACGCGGTTGCCGCGCTCGGTCTTGAGCGGCACGCCAAGGGATTCAAACAGCGCCATCGTGTCGCGCGGCTCGAAACGGTTGAGCGCGCTGTAGAGAAAGCGTCCATCGCCGGGGATGTTTGCAAGCACGGTCTTGATGTCGCAGTTATTCGTCACATTGCAGCGGCCCTTGCCGGTGATGCGCAGCTTCTTGCCGAGCATCTTGTTCGGCTCAAGCAGCACGACGCTCAGCCCGCGCTGCGCCGCTGTGAGCGCACACATGGACCCGGCCGCACCGCCGCCGATCACGACTACATCAGCTTTCAACGGTTCCATACACCTCGTATTCTTTCCAGACGTTCTCCAGCTCCCGGAAGGTCTCGAACGTGCGCGTGCGGTCGCGCGCGCTGACCGCCATGATGAGCGCGTTGATCATGCTCAGCGGTGCGACGAGAGAATCCAGGAACGAGACCATCTCACTTTTCGTATACAGGCAGACATCCGAGATCTCATTGAGCGGCGAAACCTTGCCGTCCGTCAGGCCGAGGCAGCGTGCACCGTGGTCGCGCGCAAACTTCATGGCGCTGATCGTGCGCTTGGAATAGCGCGGGAAGCTGATGCCGATGATGAGGTCGCCCTCACCGATGCGCAGCAGCTGCTCGTAAACCTCGCGCGCGGCGATCTCCTTGACAACGGTGACGTTGTCGAGAAGGAGCTTAAGATAGGTCGCCAGAAAATCCGCCAGCGTCGTGGACGTGTGCATGCCGATGATGTAGATGTGCTTTGCAGACAGGATCATATCGACCGCCAGATTGAAGTAATCCTGATCGATCTCGTCGAGCGTGGCTTGAAGGTTATTGATGTCGGCACGCAGCACCGCCTTGAGCACATCGTGCCCGTCCATGGTGCTCTCAGCCGCCTCGATGCGCTCGACCGAGGTCAGGCGGTTGCGCACGATCTCCTGCAGCGCTTTTTTCATGCCGGGATAGCCCCGATAGCCGAGGTCGGCCGCAAAGCGCACGACGGTCGACTCACTCACGCCGGTCACTTCGCCGAGGCGCGCCGCCGTCATGAAAGCCGCCTTATCATAATTCTTGAGAATAAACTGCGCGATCGTCCGCTGCCCCTTCGAAAAGGAGGGAAATTTATGTTCCAAAACAGACAATATATCCATTTTCATATGTTCACCTTGCAAATACGCATTTTTTGCTGCTATGTCGCAGCGTATTTTTATATTTTAAGCAAATGCCGGGTATTTTGCAAGTCACATCTGCAACTTTTGCGCGAAAAACTTGCATAAACTTCCTCGCCTCAAAGGTGCGATTTTAGGTAGGCGACCTCCTCGCCAGTCAATTCCCGCCACCGGCGCGGCGCGAGTGTGCCAAGGCGCAGCTCTCCCTCCGCCACGCGCACAAGGCGCAGCACGCGCAGACCCGCGAGCGCGCACAGGCGGCGCACCTGCCGGTTGCGTCCCTCATGGATCGTGACGGACAGGCGGTCAGGCGCGAGCACCGTCACCTCCGCCGGACGGACGCGATAGCCCTCCAGCTCCGTGACGGCGTGCATGACCTCTGCTGCGGCTGCAAGATCGCCGCCCGCAACGTCGACCTCATAGGTCTTGGTAATCTCGTGCGACGGGTGCATGAGGCAGTTTGCGATCTCGCCGTCATTCGTCAAAATGAGCAGCCCCTCGGAATCCAGATCCAGCCGGCCGACCGGATACAGCCGCTCCCCCAATGATGCCACAAGATCCGCCACCGTTTTGCGGCCGCGCTCGTCACGCAGCGTCGTGACATAGCCGCGCGGCTTATTGAGCATTATGTACCGCTTCGGCGCTCTGGACGGCAGCGGACGGCCGTCAATGCAGATGACGTCGGTCTCCGGGTCTGCCTGCGCGCCGAGCTGTGCAACGCAGCCGTTGACGGTCACGCGGCCTGCGGAGATCATTGTCTCCGCCGCGCGGCGGGATGCAACGCCCGCCTCAGAAATGCACTTTTGCAGCCGCTGCTGCATGGTCATCACCTCAAAATTCAGGATAGTAAGCGGAAAAATACCGGCTGACGCGCGTCCACAGGCGCCCGAGCCGTGCAAACGGCGTGGCCTTCACGCTCGGGTCGAGCGCCGCGGGTTCGGCATAGCAGAGCGCCACGGAGACGCTTTGCCCATCCGGCCCGGTCGCCGTCAGTGTGCCCGCCCGCGTCCCTTGCTGCACCGGTGCAAACGCAAAGCGCGGCAGCTCCGCCGTGAGCGTCACCGTATCCTCCGGGTGCAGGAGCAGATAGGCCTCTCGCTCCGGTGTTACCGCGCAGACCTGCACCGTGCCGGAGAGCACCGGAACGGCATACACCGGCGTATCTCCGGCGACGGCGCGATACGCATAGTTTTCAAACGCCCAGTCGAGCAGGCGCGTGTGATCATTCCAGTCGTCCGGATCCGAGAGCGTCACGCAAACAAAGCGCGTCGCGCCGTGCTGTGCACAGGACACGAGTGCGCGTCCGGACGCCTTCGTGTAGCCGGTCTTGACGCCGATCGCGCCGTCATAGCAGCGCAGCAGCCGGTTGTGATTGACGAGCGTTTGCCCTCCGATAGTCGCGCGCTCGGTGGCCACGATGGTACAAAATGTGTCGTTCGCCATAGCCGCGCAGGTGAGCGCCGCCATGTCGCGCGCCGTGGAATAATGCCCCTCGGCATCAAGCCCGTTGGGGTTTTGAAAGGCGCTGCCGGTCATGCCGAGCGCACGCGCCTTATCGTTCATCATGTCTGCAAATGCCTGCACCGAGCCTGCCGTGTGGCATGCGAGCGCGAGCGCGGCGTCATTGCCGGACACGAGCATCATGCCGTAGAGCAGCTCCTCGACCGTGTACGTCTCGCCGGCGCGCAGATACATCGACGAGCCCTCGACCGCCGTGTATTCCGGCAGGATCTCGACCGGCTCATCCAGCGCACAGTGCTCGAGCACGACGAGCGCAGTCATGATCTTCGTCGTGCTGGCAATGCCGAGGCGTGCATCTGCATTCTTTTCATAGAGCACCGTTCCGGTCTCAGGATGCACGACGATGGCGGCCTGTGCCGCATTGTCCGTCCCGGCGGCATAGGCGCGCGGCGCACACGGAAAAAGCATGGCGAGCGCGCACAGGAGCGCAAATATCGTTCGTTTCAAAACAAGCACCACCCTTTTGAAATTTCGGGCGGTGCTTATTATGGGCGCTCCGGGCGCGAATTATGCTTTGTCGGCCTTGCGCTGGTCGATGAACCGGTCGATGCGGTCAAAGACCTGCGGAGTCATGTCGATGAGCCGGTCGAACGTGTTCGAGGCGGGCGGCATGACGTTGAGCATACGCACATTGCCGTCCTTGACGATCAGGAAGCCCATCGGCTCGACCTTGACGCCTGCGCCGCTGCCGCAGCCGACGCCGTTTTGGTTCTCCTTCATCGGAAACTCCGACCCGCCGCTGGCAAAGGCGAAGCTGACGCGGGAGAGCGGAATGAGCGTGATATCGTCCGGCGTCGTGATCGGTTCGCCGACGACGGTGTTCGTGTCCACCATTTCCTTGATCTTGCTCATAGTCGCAGCCATGACTGCGCTGATTTGATTATCCATTGCTGACCTTCCTTTCCTGCGTGTCCGGCGCGGTCTTTGCGCGCGCGGCGCGAGCCTTCTTTGCCTGCAGCTTTTGCTTCAAATATCCGACGCCGAATATCAGCGCGACGGCGACGATCTGCCCGATGCGGATCGTGCAGACGATGCGTGCGTCGATGCGCGGACGCTCGGCGTCAAAATCAACGCCGGTCTGAATGTCCCGCTCGTCGATGCACAGCGTCCGCTCAACCAGCGGCGTGAGCGCTCCAAGCGCGGCGTTGACACAGCCGAACGCCAGAGCAGTGTCATACGGGTCTGGCGCACCGGACACAAATGCCAGCCGCAGCAGCCGCACGTGCAGCTTCTGCCGCAGACGATCGAGTGCCTGCAAGCCGAGCTCCGCCAGATTGAACAGCATCTGCGCGTCCGGCGGCGCAGACTTTTTCTTTGCTTTTTTCTTCTTCGGTTTTTTGGGTCTCGCCTTCCCGGGCTTTGCATCCGGCGCCTTCGGCAGCAGGTGCAGCCGCGCCGGACCGATGCGCGCCGCGAGGGAAAATGCCCCCTCGGCATACGCCGCATCCACGCCGACCGGCAGCAGATTCAGCAGCGTCAGCACCAGCGCGATCGCCAGAATGATCCACAGGGCCGTCAATCGGCATCACTCCCCTGTCGGTTTTTCCTCCGTGTCGGTCAGCTCCATCTGCTCGCCGCGGCCGCGCAGCTCCGAGATGGCCTGCTCGAGCTTTTCCGCGCCCTCATCGGACGACAGGTCCGGCAGCACAGGCAGCTCGTCGAGCGACTGCATGCCCATGGTGCGCAAAAACAGCGCGCTCGTGCGGTACAGTGACGGGCGGCCGGGTGCATCGAGCTTGCCGCAGGACTCAATGAGCCCGCGCTCCAGCAGCGTCGTGACCGTGTAGGCGCTGTCCACGCCGCGCACCTGATCGACATATGCGCGCGTGACCGGCTGAAAATATGCCACGATCGCCAGCACCTCCAGCGCCGGCTGCGAGAGCCTGGGCGGCTTTCGCTGCTCAAGCGCGCGGCGGATGAAATCCGCATACTCCGGTGCGGAACAAAGCTGCAGCAGATCGTTCATCTGCACCAGGCGCATACCGCAGCGGTTTTCCTCATACGCCGCAGCAAGTTCCTTGGCAGCCGAGATGATCGTCTGCGTCTGCTCACCGGTGACGAGCGCGATGCGCGACGCCGGCACGGGATCACCCGCTGCAAATAAGATGGCCTCAATGACCGAAAGCAATTCGTCGTGTTCCATAAAATTTCTCACTCAACAATGGATTCCAGAATATCGTCCGTCGTGCCGCCCGTGAAGCTTGCGACATACTCGCCGTTTTGCTCCGAGAGCATCAGGTGGCCGAGACTGCACAGCTCGAGCACGGACAAAAAGGTCGCCACGATCTCGCTGCGGCTCGCGCACTGACCGTAGAGCGCGTTGAGCGGCATGCTCCCCCGCTCACGCAGCTCGTCAATGAGCGTGCGGCACTTATCGCGCACACTGTAGATGATGCGCTTGGGCGCTGCCAGCTGCAGCGTATCCGTCGACGCTGCACCACCGCGCGTAAAAACGGACAGCAGCGCGCGCAGAAGATCGGCCTCCTCGATGCGGTAGCGGTACTCCCCCGCCGCCTTCGGCAGCGGCTCCGGCGGGCGCGACAGATAGTGCAGCCCGGTCTGCGCCGCGGCCTCGAGCATCGGCGTGACGGTCTTGACCGCCGCATACGTATCCTTGCACTTGAGCTGCTCGAGCGAGGCGATGAGCTGTTCGAGCTCCGTGACCTCCTTCTCCTCGGTGAGAAGCATACGCGTCTTGATATAGAGCAGATACGACGCCATCTGCACAAACTCGCTCGCGATCTCGAGATCGAGCTTTTCCATGGCGTTGAGGTACTCCAGATACTGATCGAGGATGTCCGAGATCTTGATGTCGCGGATCTCGATCTTATTCTTCGACAGCAGCAGCAGGATCAGGCTCAGCGGACCTTCAAAATCCGCCATCTCGCTCTTGTCGTGGATGATGCCCTCGAGAAAATAAGTTGGATCGCCCGGCTTAGCCGAAGATGCCGATAAGTTCATAGCCCCACTCCGCAAATACAAAGAGTTTGTCAAACACGGCCTCCGTCACCGTGGTGAGCGGCTTGCCGAGCACGCCGGTCGCGACCAGCACGAGCAGCAGGATCATCCCGTAGCGCTCATAGCGCATCAGCTTTGCATAGGCCGCGTCAGGCAGCAGCGCAAAGAGCACCTTCGAGCCGTCGAGCGGCGAGACCGGGATGATGTTGAAAATGGCCAGCGCCAGACTGATGTACGCCGTCAGCCAGATCATGTCCAGCAGAAACTGTACTGAGTACAGCGCCCGGTACAGCAGGCCGTACAGAAACAGAAACACCAGCGCGAGCAGCACATTGGATGCCGGCCCGGCCAGCGCCGTGAGCGCCATGCCGCGCTTGGGATTGCGAAAGCGCATCATGTTCACCGGTACGGGCTTCGCCCAGCCGAACTTGAACACGACCATCATCAGCAGACCCATCATGTCGATATGTTTGAGTGGGTTGAGCGTGAGACGCCCGGCATCCTTCGCCGTCGGATCGCCAAGGCGATACGCGACCCAGCCGTGCGATACCTCGTGAAACGTGATGCACAGCAGCGCCGGAACGACCGACAGCACGATATTGAGCAGATATGACCAGTCGAGCCCGTTCCAGATCGATTGCAGTGTGTTCACGCACGCACCTCCCATTCCTACAAAATTGCATTATAGCAAGTCCCCGTCAAAAAAACAAGTGCAGAGCGTGCAATCGCACGCTCTGCACAGCGTTTTTGATTCAGCCAACGGCACGCAGGATCTCCCCGAGCAGCGCCTCGCGCCCGGTGCCCTTCTCCGCCGAAAACGGCAGCAGCACCGCGTCATCCGGCAGCAAAAGCGTGGCGCGGATGCGCGCGAGATTCGGCTCGATCTCCGACTTTTTGAGCTTGTCGCACTTGTTGGCCACGACGACCATCGGGCAGCCGGTGGAATGGAACCACGCGGCCATCGTCTCATCATCTGCCGTGGGTTTGTGGCGGGCGTCGACGATCATGACGCCGAGCGTGATGCGCGCAGGGTCAGCGAAGAAATCCTCCATGAGCTTACCCCAGCGGTCGCGCTCCGTTTTGGCAACGCTGGCATAGCCGTAGCCCGGCAGGTCGACAAAGTACGCGCGTCGGTCGATGCAGAAGTAATTGACATGGACGGTCTTACCGGGCTGCGAGCCGACACGGGCAAAATTCTTGCGGTTGAGCAGCCGGTTGATGACCGAGGACTTGCCGACGTTCGACTTGCCGGCAAAGACAATGCACGGCAGGTCAGCCGCCAGAAAGCCGGACGGGCTGACGGCGGACTTGAGAAACTCCGCCTTATTCAGGTTCAGGGTCGGCATATGCTCACCTCACTGGCGCAGGTTGACGTTCGCGGTATCGGCGTGCGCGTCGGAATGCGCCGCCTTGACGGCCGCGGCAAACCGGCGGCCGAACGCAACATCGAGGATCTTGTCCACATGGTCGGTCGTGACGAACTTGAGCGCGCTGCGCACGGTCGGGTCGATCTCTTCCAGATCCTTTTCGTTCTCACGCGGGATGATGACCGTCGTGATGCCGATGCGCATGGCAGCCATCGTCTTTTCCTTCAGGCCGCCGATCGGCAGGATACGGCCGCGCAGCGTGATCTCACCCGTCATGGCAAGATCGCGGCGCACGGGCGTGTTCGTGAGCGCGGAGATGACCGCGATGCAGATCGTGATGCCGGCTGACGGACCGTCCTTCGGTACGGCGCCCTCCGGGAAGTGGATGTGGATATCCTTGTTCTTATAAAACTCCGGGTCGATGCCGAGCAGCTGCGCACGGCTGCGGATATAGGTAACGGCGGCCTGCGCCGACTCCTTCATGACGTTGCCGAGGTTGCCGGTCAGCTCGAGCTTGCCCGTGCCGTCGAGCACGGCGACTTCGACATCGAGTACTTCCCCGCCGACAGACGTCCACGCAAGGCCGCGCACAAGGCCGACCTCGTCCTGCGCATAGACACGCTCCGGCTCGTAGCGCGCAGGGCCGAGATAATTGGCCACGCTGCCGGCGCGCAGCTGCACGCTCTTGCACTCACCGAGCGCGATGCGCTTGGCGGTCTTGCGGCAGACGGCGGCAAGGTTACGTTCAAGCACACGCACGCCGGATTCGCGCGTATAGAGCGTGATGATCTCACGGATGGCATCGTCGCTCACGCGCAGCTGCGCCTGCTTGAGACCGTGCTTTTTGCGCTGTTTCGGCAGCAGATGCTGCTTTGCAATCTGGAGCTTTTCCTCATCGGTATAGCTTGAGAGCTCAATGACCTCCATGCGGTCGAGCAACGGGCGCGGGATGGTGTCGAGCGTGTTTGCCGTGAGAACGAAAAACACGTCCGACAGGTCAACCGGGATCTCCATGAAGTTATCCCGGAAGTGATCGTTCTGCTCCGCGTCGAGCACCTCGAGCAGCGCCGAGGACGGGTCGCCGCGGTAGTCGCTGCCGAGCTTGTCGATCTCATCGAGCACCATGACCGGGTTCATGCTGCCGGCGATGGTCAGACCGTTGATGATGCGGCCGGGCATCGCACCGACGTACGTCTTGCGGTGACCGCGGATCTCCGCCTCATCGTGCACGCCGCCGAGGGAGATGCGCGAGAGCTTGCGGTTCGTGGCATGGGCAATGCTCATGGCGATGCTCGTCTTGCCCGTGCCCGGAGGGCCGACCAGACACAGCACGCCGCCCTTGACATCGGGCGCGAGCTGGCGCACGGCCAGATATTCCGTGATGCGGTCCTTGACCTTTTCGAGGCCGAAATGCTCATCGTCGAGCACTTTGCGCGCGGCGCGCACATCGAGCCGCTCCTCGGTGCGGGTGTTCCACGGCATCTCGAGGCAGATGTCCAGATAATTGCGGATGACGGACGCCTCCGACGAGCCGAACGGCTGCTTTTTGAGCCGGTCGACTTCCTTGAGCAGGCGCTGCTCGGACTCCTCCGGCAGGTGCAGCGCCTGGATCTTCTCCCGATAGGCGGTGCTCTCGGAGTCGGGGTCGTCCGCCTCGCCGAGCTCTGCCTGAATGATCTTCATCTGCTCGCGCAGCAGATACTCCTGCTGCGTCTGGTTGAGACGATCCTGCGCCGCCTCCTCAAGCTGATGCTGCAGGCCGAGCACGCTCGTCTCATGCAGCAGCATTTTCGACAGCAGCGCAAGCCTGCGGCTCGGCCGCGTCTGCTCAAGCAGCTCCTGCTTCTGCTCGGGACGCAGAAATACGTGCTGCGCGATAAAATTCGACACAAAGCCGGCGTTCGTGCTGCCGAGCACCGTGATGACCGACTCCGGCGCCATATTGCCGGACACGGTCACATAGGCATCAAACAGGTTGCAGCAATGGCGGATGAGTGCCTCGATCCGCGCGGTCTTGCGCTCGGCGACGTCCGGCATCGGTTCGACCTCCGCCACAAAACAGGGCATATCGGTGCGCACGGCCAGCGTCCGGCCGCGCTCGATGCCCTCGGCCATGACGCGGACGGTCTTGCTGCCGGGCTGCTTCATCATCTGCTTGATGCGGCAGACCGTGCCCACACCGTAGACGTCCTCCGGGGTGGGGATATCCGTCGCAATGTCGATCTGCGGCACCAGATAGATGATCTGATCGTCACTCATGGCCATGTTCAGCGCCGCGATGGACATGCTGCGCTCGACCTCAAAGGTCAGCATCATGCCCGGGAACACGGTCAGGCCGCGCAGCGCCATCATCGGCAGGCTGCGCCGGTCGGTAAATTCCACATGATCCATAGAAGTTGTGTTATCCATTCAGATTCCTCTTTCGCTCAGGGGTACAGGGGTGCAGTCAGCGTCGGCTCACTGCTCCCGATGCTCGATGCGCGGCGGCTCGGTGCCGTCCACGCACGCTGCGGTGATGGTGATCTTGCTGATCGTCGGGTCGGACGGCACGGAATACATCAGATCCGTCATGACGCCCTCCATGACGCTGCGCAGGCCGCGCGCGCCGATCTCCATCGCGATCGCCTTATCCGCAATTTTGCCCAGCGCCTCATCCTCAAATTCCAGCTCGACGTCGTCAAACTGCATCAGCGCCTGATACTGCTTGGTCAGGGCGTTTTTGGGCTCTTTGAGAATGCGCACCATATCCTCACGGCTGAGGCTCGCCAGTGCCGTGATGACCGGCATGCGGCCGATCAATTCCGGGATGATGCCGAACTTCAGCAGATCATGCTGCTGCACATTCTTCATGATCTCGGTCAGGTTGCGCTCCTTGGCGCTCTGGATCTCGGCGCCGAAGCCCATGGACTTTTTGTCCATGCGGCGCTCGATGATCTTATCCACGCCGTCAAACGCGCCGCCGCAGATGAAGAGGATGTTCGTCGTATCGACCTGAATAAACTCCTGCTGCGGGTGCTTGCGTCCACCCTGCGGCGGGACGTTTGCGACCGTGCCCTCGAGCAGCTTGAGCAGTGCCTGCTGCACGCCCTCGCCGGAGACGTCGCGCGTGATGGACGTGTTCTCGCTCTTGCGGGCGATCTTATCGATCTCGTCGATATAAATAATGCCGCGCTGCGCACGCTCGACGTCAAAGTCCGCCGCCTGCAGCAGCTTGAGCAGGATGTTCTCCACATCCTCACCGACATAGCCGGCCTCGGTGAGCGTGGTCGCATCCGCAATGGCAAACGGCACGTCGAGCATCTTGGCCAGCGTCTGGGCGAAGAGCGTCTTACCGCTGCCGGTCGGGCCGATGAGCAGGACGTTGCTCTTTTGCAGCTCAACGTCGTTGTCCTGATCGCCGCGCAGGATGCGCTTATAGTGGTTATACACCGCCACGGACAGCACCACCTTGGCACGGTCCTGGCCGATGATATAGTCATCGAGCGTCGCGCGCATCTCAGCCGGCTTCGGCAGCTGGTCGCGCCGGAGCGTGACCTGTGCCGTAGAGACGCTCTCGGGCTCATAGCCCTCGTCGATGATGCTCATGCAAAGGCGCACGCACTCATCGCAGATATAGACGCCGTTACCGGCAACAAGCCGGTTTACCAGCGACTGCGGTTTCCCGCAAAAAGAGCAGCGCACGCTCTTCTTTTCGTCATTTCTGGCCATAAAAACCTCACATTTTCTACATTTGAAACAGGGAGGGAACGGCGGTTCCCTCCCCTGACAGATTATCGCTTATAGATGACCTTATCCACCAGACCGTAGGCCTGTGCTTCCTCTGCGGTCATGAAGTTATCGCGCTCGCAGTCCTCGGCGATGGTCTCGACCGGCTTGCCGGTGTTGTCCGCGAGGATGTGATTGAGGCGATCCTTGATGCGCAGGATCTGCCGTGCCTGGATCTGAATGTCCGTGCACTGACCCTGACTGCCGCCGGAAGGCTGATGGATCATGATCTCCGAGTTCGGCAGCGCCAGACGCTTGCCCTTCGCGCCGGACGAGAGCAGAAACGCGCCCATCGACGCAGCCAGGCCGACACAGATGGTGGAAACATCCGCCTTGATGTACTGCATGGTGTCGTAGATGGCGAGACCCGCAGTCACACTGCCGCCGGGGCTGTTGATATAAAACTGGATGTCCTTATCGGGATCCTGCGCCTCCAGATACAGCAGCTGCGCCACGATCAGGCTGGCGGTGGTGTCATTGACCTCCTCGGACAGCATGATGATGCGGTCATTGAGCAGGCGGGAAAAAATGTCATACGAGCGCTCCCCGCGGGAGGTCTGCTCGACAACGTACGGTACTAAACTCATGGTACGCTCCTTTCGGTGTTTCGCTTATCCAAGAGAGCATAACCGTTCTGCCCGGAATCCAAACAGCTTTCTGGGAATTACTCGGCTGCCTCTTCCTTGGCCTCAGCGGGCTCTTCCTTCGCCTCGGGCTCCTTGTCCACCGCGGTATCGCGGATAAGCTGAGCAGCCTTGCGGCGCTTCATATCCAGAACGATGATCTTCTCGTCGACATACTGCTTGATCTGGTCGACTTCCATCTTGTACTCGTCGGCCATCTTCTGGTACATCTCGTCGAGCTCGCCCTCGTCGAGCTCGATGTTCTCGGCCTTGACGATCGCATCGAGCAGCAGATCGGTGCTGATCTCAAACATGGCCTGCGGGCGCATGATCTCCTGGAAGGTCTTTTCGTCGAGACCCATAGAGGCGAGCACCTGCTCACGGGTGAGCTCGGGGCTGACACCCATGGTGGAGATGTAGTTGCGCAGCTGCTCGTCGAGCTTGGCCAGAACCATGGGCTCAGGGATCTCAACGGTCATGTTGTCAACGGCAGCCTTCATGAGGCGGGTCGCGTAATCGGACTCCTGCTCCTCGTTGAACTGCTTTTCCAGATCCTCACGGACGTGGTCGCGGTACTCAGCGATGGTCTCGTAGTCGGAGATGTCCTTCGCCAACTCGTCGTCCAGCTCCGGCAGCTCAGGCTCCTTGACGCTCTTGACGGTGACCTTGAAGGTGGCCTCCTTGCCGGCCAGCTCCGCAACATAGTTCTCGGGGAAGGTGACGACGACGTCGCGCTCATCGCCGGCCTTCATGCCGACGATCTGCTCCTCAAAGCCGGGCACAAACGTGTTCGAGCCAAGCTCGATGTCATAGTTCTCGGCCGTGCCGCCGTCGAACTGCTCACCGTCGATGAAGCCGGCAAAATCGATCGTGGTGTGGTCGCCCAGCTTCGCCTCGCGCTCAACGTCGATCAGACGGGCGTTGCGCTTCTGGACATTCAGCATCTCCTCGTCGACCTTGCTCTCGTCGAACGTCTCATGATTCTGGGGGACTTCAAGGCCCTTATACTGGCCGAGAACGACCTCGGGATAGACGGCGACCTCAAAGGTGTAGATGAGCTCCTTGTCGTCGTTGATCTTCTGATCGAGCAGGCTGGGCGCGCCGACGCACTCAAAGCCGCACTCGGCACGGCCGGCCTCAAAAGCCTCCTGCGCCAGCGTCTCGATGGCTTCGGGATAGAACACGTCCTTGCCGTACATGCCCTCGATGACGGCGCGCGGCGCCTTGCCCTTGCGGAAGCCGGCCACATAGAGCTGGCTTTTGTTCTTTTTATATACTTCGTTGACCGCGTTATCAAACACGTCGGCCGGGACCTTCACCTCAAAGGTCGCCATATTCTTTTCTTTCTTTTCGATGTTCTGGATGTTCATTGGATTTCCTCCTCTAATCATTTATCGCCGGGTATCTTGTGTACATAAAAATTGGTATGAAAGAACATGCCTAAATACTATAACAGATTCGCATCTCAAAATCAACACCTGTTTCACGGGAGAATCCTGCGCGGACAAAAGGAAATGTAGTCCGCCGACAGCAGCCGAAACTCCGTATCATGATACATCCCCTGAAAGGCACTGCGGCAGCCGCGGCTGTGGATATGCCCGTAACAGCACAGCGGCACATGGTAGGCATCGAGCAGCGCCAGGATCTCCGGGCACTCATAGCCCAGATACTTCGGCGGGTAGTGCAGAAAGACAAGCTTGGTCTTGTCCCCCGCCGCCTTGAGCGACGCCTCGAGCCGGCCGACCTCGCGCAGCATGATCTTGCGGTCATGCGCCTCACCCTTGGCCTCCTCGTAAAACCAGCCGCGCGTGCCGCAGATGGCATAGTCACCATAAAAATAGCAGTTATTGTTCAGAATATCCATGGTGTGCATGTCATGCGCCTCGAAAAAATCGTAGGCTTTTTTTGCCGTGCTCCACCAGAAGTCGTGGTTGCCCTTGAGCAGGATCTTTTTCCCGGGCAAAGCCTCAATGAACTGGAAATCCGGCAGCGCCTGCTCCATCGTCATGCCCCACGCGAGATCGCCGCAGAGCACGCAGACATCCTCGTCATGCAGCGCCGAGAAGCCGAGCCGGATCTTTTCCACATAGTTTTCCCACGGCCCGCCAAACACGTCCATGGGCTTGTCAGCACCCAATGACAGATGCAGGTCGCCGATCGCATACAATGCCATTTGCGTTCCTCCGTATATTTCGCGCCCCGCCGCACACAATAGATCTGACCGGCAAGGCCGGAATCTGATCTGGAGGCACGATCATGAGCGACCATACCAAAGACTGCTGTGAGCACAATGTCGCGTGCGATGTGAGCAACTGCGCCTACAATGCCGACGGCAAGCGCTGCCACGCGAACCACATTCAGGTCAAAAACACGCAGGGCACCTGTTCCTGCAAGGATGAGACGTTTTGCAGTACCTTTACCAAGAAAGGCAGCGCGGCGTTCTGACCCGGCGGACGGGTCTCCCGTCCGTTACATATTCTTTCGTTATTTCAGAAATTCGTCCACCGTGTGCAGCATCTGCGACTGATCCACACAGCCGCCGAAGCGCACCGGGCGCGCATCGAGACCGGTCAGCGGCGCGGGCGCATCGATCTGTGTCTCGCAGGTCAGGCGGCGGATCAGCTCCGGACCGAAGGCGTCAGCCGTGCCGCCGATGCCGCGCAGCACCTGATCGCAGAACTTGAAGGGGCTCGCCGTAGACACGACGACCGCCGGGGCGGCATCTCCGGTCTCGCAGCGGTACTCGTCGAGCACGTGGTAGGCGACGGCCGTATGCGTGTCGATCAGATAGCGATGGTCGCGCCATGCGCGGCCGATCTTCTCGCGCGTCTGGATGTCGTTGCAGAAACCGCCGGCAAACGTCTCGCGGATCTTGGCAAGCAGCGCATCGGAAACGGTATACCTTCCCTGCTCACGCAGCTGCTGCATATAGCCCGCTACCTCCGTGTCGCTGCCACAGAGGGAATAGAGCAGCCGCTCGAGGTTGCTCGACACGAGGATATCCATCGACGGGGAGGCTGTGGTATGAAACGGACGGTTTTTGTCATACGTGCCGGTACGGATGAAATCCGTGAGCACGTTGTTTGCATTGGACGCGCAGACGAGCTTGCCCACCGGCAGGCCCATCTGCTTTGCGTACCAGCCGGCGAGAATGTCGCCGAAGTTACCGGTCGGCACGACGAAGTTGAGCTTGTCGCCCATTGCAATCATGCCGCCGTTGACGGCATCGCAGTATGCCGAAAAATAATAGACGATCTGCGGCAGCAGGCGGCCCCAGTTGATGGAGTTGGCGGAGGACAAAAACCAGCCGCGCTGCGAGAGCGCATCGGCAAACGCCTTGTCGCCGAAGATCTGCTTGACACCGGTCTGCGCATCGTCAAAGTTGCCGCGCACCGCGCTGACCGCGACATTGCTGCCGGTCTGCGTGACCATCTGCAGGCGCTGGATCTCCGACACGCCGCTGTAGGGATAAAACACGAGGATCTTCGTGCCCGGCACATCGGCGAAGCCCTGCAGGGCGGCCTTGCCGGTATCGCCCGAGGTGGCGACGAGAATGCACACCTGCCGCTGCTCGCCGCACTTTTTCAGGCTCGCCGTGAGCAGGTACGGCAGGATCTGCAGCGCCATGTCCTTGAACGCGCAGGTCGGCCCATGCCAGAGCTCGAGAAACGCGGTGGTATCATCGAGCCGGCGCAGCGGCGCAACGGCCGCATCGTCAAACTGGCTGCCGTAAGCCGCGGCGGTAAAATGCTCGAGCTCGTCATCCGAGAATTCGCTCAGAAACGGTCGCATGATCTCGACGGCGCGCTGCTGATACGTCATGCCGCACAACGCCTGAAGCTGCTGCGCAGACACCTCCGGCAGCGTCTCCGGCACGAACAGACCGCCGTCGGGCGCGAGGCCACAGGCGATCGCCTGCGCGGCAGAAACAATGTGCTGATGGTCTCTTGTGCTGAAATAGTTCATATCCGATCCCTCATTATTCAAATGCATTTTCTATCTGATTGATCCTGCGCTGGCGGCGCGGCGTGTCCGCATCGCCGTAGATCTCGATCACGTCAAAGCGCGGCTGCAGCGGCGTGTCATGTTCCGCCAGCCAGAGCGACGCCGCCGTGCGGATGCGCGCCTGCTTTGCCGGTGTCACATAAGCACCTGCGCGCACGAACCGGTCGGACGCGCGCAGCTTCACCTCCACGAACACGACATAGTGCCGGTCGGAGGCAATGATGTCGATCTCGCCGAAGCGGCAACTATAGTTGCGCGCGAGGATGCGATACCCGTGCCGGCGCAGGTAGGCCGCCGCGTAATCCTCACCCCACGCGCCGCGCGTTCCCTTGACTGCACCGGCCATATCAGTGCATCTTCTTCAGGAACGACGGCCGGTGGATGGGACACGGCCCATATTCCCGGATGGCAGCGTAATGTGCCGCCGTGCCATAGCCCTTGTGCTTTTCAAATCCGTACTGCGGGTAAGTCTGCGCCATGTCGCGCATATAGCGGTCACGCGTGACCTTGGCGAGCACGGAGGCTGCCGCAATGTCGGCGCACTTGCCGTCACCGCCGACGACGCAGCGGCTCGGCACGGTGATGCCGGTGCTGCGGTTGCCGTCGATGAGCGCAAGCCCCGGCTGCGGTGTCAGCTGCGCGATGGCGCGGTTCATGGCCAGAAACGTCGCACCGAGGATGTTGTATTCCTCGATCTCCTCCACGGTCGCAAACGCGATGCCGTAGCTGAGCGCCTGCGCGCGGATGGTGTCATAGAGCGCCTCACGCTTTTTCTCCGAGAGCTTTTTGGAGTCGTTCAACCCCGGGATCACCAGCCCCGGCGGCAGCATCACCGCCGCCGCGCACACTGGCCCTGCCAGTGGGCCGCGCCCGGCCTCATCCACGCCGCACAGCGGCTGCGTGTCGGGGGTGCAGAGCTCTGCCTCCAGTGTCCACAAATCGACCTGCGTCATGCTTCCGCCTCCGGCATCTCAAGCGTGATGCGGCCGAGCTTGCCGCCGCGGTATTCATCGAGCAGAACGCCCGCCATGCGCTCGAAGTCATACTCCCCGCCGGAGATGAGGAAGCCGCGCTTTTTCGCCGCCTGCTCCAGCAGCTCAAAGCCATTGCACGCGGCATCCGGGCGGAACTTATAGCGCTGCTCCACCGCGTCGGGGTAAAACTTTGCGAGCCGGAGCATGAAGTTTGCCGCCAGCGTCTCGCGGTCGAGCACCTCTGCCTTGATCGCACCGGTAATGGCCAGCAGCTCGCCGACCTCCTGACTGTCAAAGCGCGGCCAGAGGATACCCGGCGTGTCCAGCAGCTCCAGTCCCTGATCGACTGTGATCCACTGCTTGCCGCGCGTGACGCCCGGCCGGTCGCCGGCGGCGGCTGCCTTGCGCCGCGCCACCTTATTGATAAACGTGGATTTGCCCACATTCGGGATGCCGAGCACCATGACACGCATCGCGCGCCCGACCTGCCCCTTGGCGGCATACGCCTCGATCTTATCGTGCAACGCCGTGCGCACCGCACCGGAAAAGCCGTTGACGCCCTTGCCGCTGCGGCTGTCGGTCTCAAGCACGGTCATGCCCTGCCGCTGAAAAGCAGCGCGCCACCGCGCCGTCGCCTTCGGGTCGGCGAGGTCGGTGCGGTTGAGCACGACGATGCGGGGCTTATCGCCCGCAAGACGGTCAATGTCCGGGTTGCGGCTTGCCATCGGGATGCGCGCATCAAGAATTTCGCACACGGCGTCGACCTGCTTCATGTGCTCCTCGATCATGCGCTGCGCCTTGGTCATATGCCCCGGGAACCACTGTATATTCAGTTTTTCAAAATCCTGCGCCATATTATTTCACAACTCCGATATTCTTGACCGGGAAGAGCGTAAAATACACCCTGCCCATGATATAGCGCGTATCCACGCAGCCGAGGCGCGCGTCGCGGCTGTCGGTGGAAGCATTGCGGTTGTCGCCCATGACAAACACACTGCCTTTCGGCACTGTGATCTTGCCCTCAAAGTTTTCACGGTCGTGCACGGGCGCGTTCACATACGGCTCGTCGAGCGCCTTGCCGTCGACATAGACGACGCCGTCGTCAAAGTCAATGTCCACGGTCTGTCCCTCAGTCGCAATGATGCGCTTGACGATGGGCTCATCCATGAGCGTCTGCTTGCGCAGCACAACGATGTCCCCCTGCTTGGGATGATAAAACAGGTTGGAGATGATGACCTTGTCGTTTTGCTCAAGCGTCGGCACCATGGAGTGACCGACGACATTGACCATGCGCGCGCCAAACACAAACAGCAGCACGCAGAACACCAGTGCAAAGATGATGCACTGAATCCAGTCATACACTTCGGCGCGGGTATTGGCGCCGTTCGGATTTTTGCTGTCCATTTCTCAATACCTCGGTGTCAAAAATTCGTAAATTATATTATACACGCTCAGACCCGTTTTCGGCAACTAAAATTGTGTGAATTCTTTTCCGGCCGGATCGTAAAAACACCCCGAAAATGCAAAAAAGAGGCCGAAGCCTCTTTTTTTGCAGTATCCACTTAGATAAGCTCTTTGACCTTGGCTCTCTTGCCCACGCGGTCGCGCAGGTAGTACAGCTTGGCTCTGCGGACTTTGCCGCGGCGAACGGTATCGACGGACACGATCGTGGGAGAGTGCACCGGGAAAACCTTCTCGCAGCCGACACCGTAGGAGATGCGGCGGACGGTGATCGTCTCGTTGATGCCGCCGTGCTTCTTGGCGATGATGGTGCCCTCGAAGGCCTGCGTACGCTCACGGTTGCCCTCGTTGACGCGGACAGTGACACGCACGGTGTCGCCGACGCGCATGGCCGGCAGCTCGGGTTTCATGTACTGCGCGGTCAGAGTTTTGATGAGATCCATAATGAAATCCTTCCTTTATCAGACGTTCATACCGGTGGACAGAGCCGGTCTCGGCAGCGGACCGTCGTTATCTTGCGAAACACTGTTTCGCACAAGCCATAAGATGATAGCACATCTTTTCTGCGATTGCAAGTGTTTTCAGCGGAAAATTTGCATATCTTCCGTATAAACCTCCTGCCGGGTAAAAGCCGCGAAATCCGGCGCCAGCTCCGGCGCCAGCTGCTGCAGCGCCGCGACGAGGTGGTCGGGGTTGAGCGTCGGCTCCTGCGCAGAGACGACGGCCTCGACCGTCACGCATGTCTCCTCCGGGCGGATGTGCAGCTCCGCGATCGCGGGCACGATGTCCATCTGTCCCTCCCCGCGCTTGGTCTTGCGGGTGATGACGATGGCGTCGCGCGCATAGAACGCGCTGAGTTTTCGCGCCATCTCAGCAGGATCTGCACGGTCGTATTCATAGCGGCCGGTCACACGCAGCCACTTGAGCTCGCGCACCTTGCGTCCGGCCGGATATGCCTCGAGCGCGCGGATGCCCTCGGGCATGACCGCCGTGAGCCGCTCGGGAAGCGCAGCGAGATCCACGTCCTCACGCAGCTGAAAATCCATCAGCTCGCACACGCTCCCTACGCCGACGGACAGCGGCAGCAGGATAGAAATGAGTGCGTGCGGGTTAAAGCCCTCGGAATACTTCAGCGGGCAGTCGGCGCGCAGAAACACGCGCTGCATCGTGCGCATAAGATCGAGGTGCGAGATATAGATCGCGCGGCCGGTCTTTTCAAACCGCAGTCTGAGCTTTTCAGGCATCGCACTTGCCCCCTTCCGTCATGAGTGAGAGCGCACCGCAGCCGGTGCACTGCTTGCGACAGTCGGGCGAGAGCTCGGCCTTATACGCCTGCTCGCGCTCATGCCACAGGTGTGCGCGGCGCACGCCCATATCCACGATATCCCACGGCAGAAACTCGTCCTTGCCGCGCTCACGGCAGGCGTAGCGCATCGGATCGACGCCGCAGGCATCCATGGCCGACATCCAGCGCTCGAACGAGAAGTAATCGCCCCATGCCTCAAGCTTTCCGCCGCGGCGCCAGACCTCCTCGATCACGTCGGCAATGCGCCGGTCACCGCGCGAGAGCACGGCCTCGACAAAGCTCGTATCCGGATCGTGCCAGTTGTAGGTCACGTTCTTGGCCTTGATGTTTTCACGCAGGAGGTTGACCTTGCGTTTGTACTCGTCCATCGTCACCTGCTGCTCCCACTGGAAGGGGCTGTGCGGCTTCGGCACGAAACAGGACGTGCTGACCGTGATGCGCACGCCGCGCGCCTTGTTCGTCGCATACATACGCCACGTGTGCAGCACCTGATTGGCCAGCTCCGCGATGCCGAGCACGTCCTCATCCGTCTCCGTCGGCAGACCGAGCATGAAGTAGAGCTTGATGCCGTTCCAGCCGCCCTCGAAGGCGACCTGGCAGGAATGGAGCAGATCTTCCTCGCGCACGTTTTTGTTGATCGCATCGCGCAGGCGCTGCGTGCCGGCCTCGGGTGCGAAGGTCAGGCCGCCCTTGCGCACCTTCTGCAGGCGGCTCATGATGTCCATTGAGAAGTTGTCCGCGCGCAGCGACGGCAGCGCGAGACTCATGCTGCGCGGCTCACAGTATTCCAGCAGTCCGTCGCACACCTCATCGAGCGGGCGGTAGTCGCTGCTCGAGAGCGACAGGAGCGTCGCCTCCTGATAGCCAGTGTTTTTGAGCGATTCGATGCCCTGGCGGATGATTGTCTCCGGTTTGCGCGGGCGCACCGGGCGATAGACATACCCCGCCTGACAGAAACGGCAGCCGCGGATGCAGCCGCGAAAGAGCTCCACATTCACGCGGTCGTGCACGATCTCCGTGCTCGGGACGATGGGATCGGTCGGATAATAGCAGGCGTCAAGATCCTGAATGATGCGCTTGGTCACGCGCGCCGGCGCGCCGTGCGTCGGGGTCAGGTCGTGCAGCGTGCCGTCCGGATTCCAGTGCGGAACGTAAAACGACGGGACGAGCACGCCCTGGATCTTGGCCGCCGCCTCGAGGAACTGCGTCTTGCTCCAGCCGGACTTCCGCGCCTGCCGGAACAGTTCGAGCACCTCGTTGTTGACCTCCTCGCCCTCACCGATGATCATGAGATCGAAAAACGGTGCCATCGGCTCGGGGTTGCTGCACGCCGTGCCGCCCGCCATGACCAGCGGCGTCAGCTCCGGACGGTCGGCGCTGCGCAGCGGGATGCCGGCGAGGTCGAGCATATTGAGTACGGCGGGATACGCCATCTCATAGCCGAGGGAAAACGCCACAACGTCAAAATCGCTCACGGGGTCGCCGCTCTCGAGCGCGTAGAGCGGGATGCCGGCCTTGCGCATCTCCTGCTCCATATCGCCCCATGGGGCGAACACGCGCTCGCACCAGACGCCGGGCATCTGATTCATTGTGGCATAGAGGATGCGCATGCCGATGTTCGACATGCCGATCTCATAAATATCCGGGAAGCAAAAAGCGAGGCGCAGGTCCACCTCCGCCTTGACCTTGATGATCTGGCGGTATTCGCCGCCGGTATAGCGCGCGGGCTTCTGCACGCGCGGCAGGATGCGTTCCAATCGCTGATCCATACTACACTCCTACATTTGATAGTAGGAGTATTTTACATCATGTTGCGCGCATTGGCAAGTCATTCCCGGCTGCAAAAGTGCCAGCCACGCGCCGAACACCCCCGGTGCGAGTCCGAATCCGCGCGCAAACAGTGCCAGACCGAGCACCATGAGCGCGACCGGCAGCACCAGGCCGAGCACATCGAGCGTCCGCTCCGCCGCACGCTCCCCCGCCAGTGACGCAAGTGCGGCATACAGCGCGCGCCCGCCGTCAAGCGGCAGCACCGGCAGCAGATTCACGCACGAAAAGAGCAGACTCAGCTCCGCACACGCAGTATAGCCAAGCCCGCGCAGAATGCAAAACAGCCCCGCACCGGCGGCCGGGCCTGCCAGCGCCGCCGTGACCGTGCGCAGCGCGCCCTCCGGCGGCGTGCACCGCAGCACAAGACCGCAGCCTTCCATGCGCAGACCGCAGACCTGCGCGCCGCACAAGATCAGCGCCGCGACGTGCCCGAGCTCGTGCACCGTCACGGTCAGCGCCAGACGCGTACACCAGCGCAGCGGCAGCAAAAAATACAGCCCGGAGAGCAGCACGACTGCCCCCGGGCGCACCTCGAGTGAAAAGCGGCGGTGCTTCATGCGGAAAGGTAAAACTCCGGGTTATAATAATACCCGTCGTGCATGAGCTCGAAGTGTAGGTGCGGTCCGGTCGCCTTGCCGGTCGCACCGACGAGCGCGATCGGCTGACCGAGCGTCACCGTCTCACCGGCGCGCACGAGCAGCTTGCTGCAGTGACCGTAGAGCGTTGCATAGCCGCCCGCATGACCGAGCTTGACATAGTTGCCGTACCCCTCGCTCTGCCCGGCGGCGAGCACCGTGCCGTCAGCAAAGGCACAGACCGTCGTGCCGGAATTGGCCGCGAAGTCTGTGCCGTAGTGAAATTTTACCTTGTTTTCCAGCGGGTGCAGCCGGTAGCCGAAGCCGGACGAGGTGTAGCCCACGACCGGCGAGCCGTGCGCAAACGGCAGCTCGCTGACCGCATAGCTGACGTTCGCCGGGACGGCATAGCCGGAATAGACCGCCTGCGCGTCGAGAAACGCCTCGCGCGCGGCGAAGGCGGCCTGCAGCTCCGGGCTCTGCGTCGGTTCCGGCGTCGGCTCAAGAGTCGGCTCAGGAGTCGGCTGCGGTGTCGGTGTCGGCGTGGGCTCGGGCGCGGGCGTCGCCCATGCGGACATATCCACCTCCGGCAGATACGGCTGCAGCCGCACATCCTGCTCCCCCACCTGCGCGGTCGAAAACGCGCTGCGAATCTCGGCGAATACGGCGCGGTAATCATCGTCCGCACCGATGGCCGGAACGAGCACCGCGCGCGCATCCGCAGCCACCGCCGGTGCGATCATCTTCACCGCTGTCAGCAGCAGAAATACCGCCGCGCAGCCGTAGACCTTCCAGCGTTTCATGCACATCACCCCCGATAACAGGAGTGTATGCAGACAGGCTGGGGGTTAGTACGCAATCATCAGAAAGCCGCGTTCATTCAATGCCCTGCTGCCTGCACCAGATGTCCATGACGGTATCCACCGGCAGGAGCTTGACCAGACGCACCTGACGGCGCACGGGATGGCCAAGAATGGAGACGCTCTTTTTCTTCTTGAGGTCCTTCATGGCCTGCGCCGCCACCTCATCGGGACCGTACCACTTGTCCACGTAGCGGATGAACTCATCATGGTGCGCGACCTGCTGGAACTCCGTTTTGATCCAGCCGGGGCAGACGCACATGACATGGATGCCCTGCGGACGCAGCTCACGGCCGAGCGCGCGGGAAAGGCTCAGAACATAGCTCTTGCTCGCGCCGTACACCGCCTGAAACGGAACGGGCTGCCAGGCGGAGTTCGAGCCCATGTTGATGATATTGCTGCCGGAATGCATATACGGCAGGCTCGCGTGGCACATGCCCGTGAGCGCGAGCGAGTTGAGCTGCGCGCTCGAGATGAGCTTCTTGCGGTCCGCCTCGGCAAACGGGCCGAACACGCCGCAGCCGGCGGCGTTGACCAGCATGCGGATCTCGGGCTGCTCCTGCTCGAGCAGCGCCTGATAGGCGTCGATGCTGCTCAGATCCGAGAGATCGAGCGCGATCGGCCGGATGGGATTGCGGCACTTGCTGCGCAGCTCCTCGAGCCGCTCTTTTCTGCGGGCGATGACCCAGATCTCGTCATATTCCGCGTCCTTATCCACAGCGTAGACGAGCTCACGGCCGATGCCGGCGGATGCGCCGGTAATGACAGCAATGTTCATAGTTTCTCCTCCGTTATTCAAATATCGGTGCATCTATCATACCGCCTTTGCGCCCGTTGCGCAAGCGTGTGCCGGAAAGAATGCGGCGCAGCCGCCGGGAAAAATCCGGCGGCTGTGTGCATTTTTCGCCGCAGAGCGGGCTCAGCGTTTCCCGCCGCGCTTTCTGGCGCGGAAATCCTCGTCGATGCGCTCCTTCCATGCTGCACCCAGCGGCGCACTGCAGCGCACGGCGGACACTGTCTCGCTCAGCACCTCATAGTTGAGCTGCGTGCCCGCGCGGTCGGCGTGGTAGTTGACCGCACGATCCGCGCCGATGCCGAAGCACCCCGCTGTTTCGACGGCGTCGATATTCGCGCCGAGGAACAAAAACTCCCAGCCGTAACGTGCCTTTTGCCGTTCGATCATCTGTTTGACCCGTTCGCTGTCATAGCGGCGGCTGGCGTTTTCCATGCCGTCGGTCGTGATGACAAAGAGCGTGTGCTCGGGGACATCCTCGGTTCTTGCGTACTTGTGGACGTTGCCGATGTGGTGGATCGCGCCGCCGATGGCATCGAGCAGCGCCGTGCAGCCGCGCACATAGTAATCCCGCTCCGTCATCGGCGCGATGTTCTGCACCGGTACACGGTCGTGGATGACAACGCTCTCATCGTCGAAGAGCACCGTCGAGATCAGCGCCTCGCCGGGCTCTTTTTTCTGCTTTGCGATCATGGCGTTGAACCCGCCGACGGTGTCCGCCTCCAAGCCGGACATAGAGCCGCTGCGGTCGAGGATAAATACGATCTCCGTCAGGTTCTTTTTCATGCTGCATACCTCCGTATAAAAAATATGACTGCTTGGCTTTGCCTTACAGTCATATCTTACGACAGGATGCGCTTTGTCCGGTCGCATGGCAGGCGACATTTTCCGGACACGCTGCGTCACGCGCCGATCAGGCTCTGATCAAACGCAAACAGCGCCTCGTTGATCTCAAAGACGTTGTAGTTGCCATGCGCGACGAAAAACTCCACGATGATATCAAACTTGTTCGAATGCGAGAGCGCGAATCCCGCCTTGCGAAGCATATCCTGCAGCTCATTAAGCGGCAGCTCCAGAGCGATGGCAAAGGCGATGACCGTCGGCTTGGAAGGCTTATAACCCTTGTCCGAGCGGATCTTTGAAAAGAGTTTGCGGTCGATGTTCGCCTTTTTGTAGCACTGCGCATCCGTCATGCCGCGCTCGTCGATCTTGCGCAGGAGCATCTCGGAAAAGCTCTCGTCGAGCTGCTCGAGTGCGTCTTTGAGCGTGCCTGGGTGCTGCACTCCGACGGCGCGCGGCGCCGGCGCTGCGTCCGCCTGCATACACACGGATGCATAGCAAGCCGGATACGCCTCCATGCGGCGCTGGCGTGCACGGCGCTCATCCGAATGTGCCGCGGCATAGCGGTCATCAATATACGCCGTGATGTCCGCAAACAGCTTGCTGCCAATCTGATACGCCTTGCGGTCAAAGATGACGAGGTAGACGGTCATATCGTGCGCAAGCAGGAAATCGCCGATGGCGTCGATCGCCGTCCTGAGCGCCAGATCCTTCGGAAATCCGTAAACGCCGGAGGCGATGAGCGGAAACGCGACCGACGCACAGCCGTGCTCCAGTGCGAGTGCAAGTGACGACCGGTAGCAGGCGGCGAGCAGCTCTCGCTCTCCGTGCGCGCCGCCGCACCAGCGCGGGCCGACCGTGTGGATAACGTACCGGCACGGCAGCGCATAGCCCTTCGTGAGCTTCGCGTGCCCGGTCGCGCAGCCGCCGAGCGCTTTGCACTCCGCCAGCAGCTCCGGACCGGCGGCACGGTGGATGCAGCCGTCCACCCCACCGCCGCCGTCTGAGAGCGAGGCGTTTGCGGCGTTGACAATGGCATCGACCTGCATATGTGTAATGTCGTTTCTGACGATCTGCAGCGGCATGGTATGTCTCCCTTTCGTTCAAAGCGGCATCGCCGTGCGAGCAAGCAGAATGACGACCACAACGGCGAGCGCGAATGCCGCGAAGCCGATCAGCACAGCTGTTTTCTTCTCCAAGCGTTTCTGCGATGCCCGCGCGATCAGCGCGGCGGCGGCCACGCAGACCGCTGCTGCCGCGAGCGCGATGCCCAGCAGCGTCCATAGCCAGGACAGTTCATAAATAATCTGCATACGTTCACCTCGTCCTTTCCACAGCGCGCACGACATTTCCGGCCCCCCTGTTCATTACCCGGCGCCGCATAGACAGCGCCGATCACCGCATAGACAGGCAGCAGGAAAAACTCATCGAAAAACAAAATGTCCAGCGCCATCCACGGCAGCACAACGCCGACACACATGAGCAAAAAGGCATTTCTCCGGCAACCGCTCCTGCCGCTTGTCCGCTTGAGCGTCATTACCAGCCACGCACACAGCACCGGAAGCCCGATCAGGCCAAACTGGAACACACCTTGAATGATGGTATTATGCGAGGCCTTTGTTCCGAGCGTGACGCTCGTAAAGCCGGAACCGAGCAGCATCAGCACGGGATCGTAGCTAAGGTCATGCAGATACATCCGCCATATTTCCGACCGGTGTGTCGTCAGATCCGAAACGTTGGCCGCATACGAAAAGCGGGACATCACCACGCGCAGCAGGTCCTGAACCGCTGCGGACAAAAGCATGACCGCAGCCGCGCACGCAACGCCCGCAAGGATGACGATGCCTCTTTTCACATGACCTCCGGTGAGCAGGACCGGAACCCAGACAAGAAACAGGCAGGCCAAGACAACCACGAAGGATTTCGAGGCTGAGAGCAGCCCGCAGTAGACAAGAACCGTCATAACGCCGATCCAGATGATCTGCCGACCGCGCCGCCGTTCCCTGCTCATGAGCAGCTGGACGCCGGCGAGGCAGGCGGTAATATGCGCGCAGTAGAAGTTCGGGTCACGGTAATAGCCGGACAGCCGCGTGATCTTCAGATACGAATCCACTTTGATGTACTGAGAAATGTTCGGGTACGCCGCGATCTGTCGGGCGGAAAGCGCGGCCATAATGATGCCGCAGGCAAAAAACAGGGTCAGTCTCGAAAAACTGACTGCGCCGGAAAGTCCCTTTGCCACGCACGGGAACAGCAGAAGCATCATGAAAAAGAACAGATAGTGATTCTCAATGGGGTTCGAGCGGATCGCCTTTGCGATCAGCGTCGTGACCGCGAGAAATGCCGTCACCAGGAACTGATACAGCGCCAGACGAAAACCGTCTCTCTGCCAATAATACAAGCATGTCACAAGCAATGCAATGGTAAAAAACGAGATGCTGCCGCGATCTGTCCGCAAAAGCGGGCTCCAAGGGAGAAAAAACAGCAGCACGCACATAGCATCGTTTTGAAAGCACGACCAGAAATGAAAGGCCAGAAAGGCAGCCAAGCAGGCCGCGATCAGCATCTTGCTCCCGCTGATCTGCACAATACAGAGCAGCAGCGCGATCAAAAGGCAGCCAAACAGCGTACCGGCTCCGCCAATGTCCGTCCCTGCGATACCGCCGTGATCAAGTTGTGTCTTCATCATAACCGTTGATCAACTCCGAAAATTTACGTTTTGCCGCTGTCACATCAAACGCGACTCCGTCAAGCGCCTCGCGCTGCGCCCGCAGCATCTGCGGTGCATCCAGCAGCTGGCGCAGCCCCTGCGTGATCCCCGCTTGCGTGTTGGGGCACACCCAGCCAAAGCCCGTGTCTTGCACCATCTCGACCGCCGATGAGGTCTCGGTCGTTAAAATCGGTGTACCAAGCAAGGCAGCCTCATGGATGACCATCGGTGCAGCCTCTGAAAAAGATGGGATCAGGAGCACATCCGCTGCCCGCATATAGCCATATGGATTTTCCATCGCGCCAAGCAAAATGACCGTATCGTCAAGCCCCAGCTCTGTTATGGTCTTTTGTGCCGCGGCATACTCCGGACCGTCTCCGATGAGATAGTAACACATCCCGCCGCGCTGTGCCCCCAGTGCAGCCACTGCATACAGCGCACGCAGGATCCCCTTTTCGCGCCCGAATCTGGCAACAGTCAGAACATTCAGCCGTCCATGGTCCAAATTGACTGCCTGCGCTTTTGCCAAGCGAACAATCGCAGCATCATTCTGGAAATTCGGAATAACGCACGTTTTGCATGCAAGCTGCGGATGGACATTCAAAAACGCGCGCCTGCAGCCGTCGGAGCACGCCACGATCTCGTCAAACCGCCGGTAGAGATCGGCATTGTGCGCCGAAGCGGCGCGGATCCGTCCGTAATCGCAGTGAAGATATGTGATCTTCTTTTTCGCATCCACGCAGTTGAGGACAAACGCATTGCACCCGCCGTAAAACGTATGCGCCGCCCCGCTGTGCAAAAAAGAGATCGCCGCATCAAACCCCTGTATGCGCTTTTGCAGCAAACAGGCGAGCCGTGTGCTGAAGGGCATGCCAAACACGCGCGTCATGCCTGCCCAAAACGCGCGCAGCAGCCGGTCACGAACCGTCGACACATCGTTTTTCGTCATGCCAAAATAGCGAAACGCACCGCCAGCAGCGCGCACGCGCACATCCGAAGGCACTTCGTTGAGCAGCGCGCCGCCGCAGTAAAACAAAAGCAGCGTGATGTCGTAATCGGCGTGCAGTGTCTGCAGCAGGTTCAGCAGCGCTTTTTGCACACCGCCGATGTGCATATTGTTATTCACGATCAGAATCCGTTTCATATTTTGCTTCCCTCAAGCGCTTCCAACAATAGAATGCGGTCGGCGCGCCAACCGCTGACAAGGCCGCAAGTCCCCACAAAACCCATTGAAAATAGTTGTCGATCGCAATGCCTTGCAGCAGCCGGCAGCCTGCTGCAGCGAGCACACCCAGCAGCGCGGCAGCTGCCGCGAACCGTACCAGCAGCTTTGAAAGTGGAATGTGCAGGATGTGTCTGCCGGAATAGGCCATGTAGTAGACGCTGCGAAACACCGTTGCGGTCAAGGTACCCAGCGCAACGCCGATCAGCGGACTCCAATGGATCAAAGCGCAGGAAAGAATGATATTGATCGCCGCTTCCCCATAAGCACCCCAGCGCGTTTGCCGAAAACGGTTTGCCGCGGCCGGCAAGCCGGAGCACGGCAGCATCATGCAGTTGACAGCCTCCGCCATCAGCAAGACCAACGCAAACACCGGCTGTATGTAGTCGGCATCGGTAATTCCCTTGGTATAGAGACGGACGAAGGGTACAATCAGGGCCCCCGTGCAGGAAAACAGCACGACCGAGACAGAGACTATCAGCGTCTGATACCGCCGGAAAGCACGCCGCAGCCGGTCAAGCCGTCCTTTTGCAATCAGTTCTCCAAACTTCGCCTCCATGCCGCTGGAAAACGATTCCGTGATTGCGCGAACACTGCCGATGACCATGTTGTAAACGGCATATACTGCAACCAGCTTCACATCCGCAAACAACGTAAGCAGCACGATATCGGTATTCATGTGCAAAAAATACGCGATGTGCTGACCGATCCCCGTCCATTTCTGGTCCAAAACCGCGCTTGTCTTTCCGGCCTTCGGCAGCGGATAGTGCTTTTTCACATAAAGCCGGTACAGCAGCGGCCGCACGGCAAAGATCAAACTGCTCCCAAGCTTCACCCAAAGCAATTGCGTCTTGAGCTGCGTCAGCAAAACCACTGCGGCTGCATTGACGACCGCAGCTGCGATCATGACGCAGTTGTTGACATACTGCCTTTGGTCGGCAACGATCAGTGTCAGGTTCGCCAAACCGCCCATATATTTTGCAAGCGTTGACAGGCCGATCGTGAGCACCAGCGCGAAAATATACGGCCTGGAATAAAGCGTTACGCCTGCGAGATCGTGATAGGTCAAACCGAGCAAAACACTGTAGACAACAAAGGCGGCTGCGACATAATAAAAAAAGCGCCGGATCGCATTGTATACCGCGCTGACCTCGCACATATCGCGCCGAGCCAGCGGTGCATACAGTTTTGCGCGCGCAACGCCGCCGATCCCGCTTTCAAGCAGCATGATGTAGGAAAGAAACTGTGTAATGGACGCACATATGCCGTACGCCTCCGAGCCGAAAGACGCGAGCAAAACGCGCAGAGTAACGATCCCGCAGGCAGTCGTGATCAGCTGGTTGCACAAAGCCGTTGCTATATTCCGTTTTGCTCTGTCATCTCTTGCATCGACCATTCTGCTCATACTCCTGTCACGCGCATTGGAGAGACGCACAAATGCGCCCCCGTTCGGCTCGGAGGCATAGTCATGTGCGCTCCACTCATTGCGCTCCGGTACCGCACTGCGGCCGCTTATCTCTCGGCGTCTCACGTGTGCCCCGGTACATTGCCCGCAGAGCACGGAAGAAGGTCATTTCTCCCCGGTACGCACTGTACCGCTTCAGGCAAAAGCGCAGGCACAGCGGCGCTGCAGCCGCACCGAATGCCGCCCGATACAAAACGCCCTGATCGTGAAAATACTTCTCATCAAAGCCGTGAAAGCAGGTGGACGCGTCCTTGGCGCAGGTGCCGAGGCAGAAGCTGCTCGTATACACCCGAAGCCCCCGGCGAAACGCGTCGCACAAAAACAGCGTGTCCTCCCCATGGGCATAGTTCGTGCCGCCGCCGAAGAGCGTGGAAAACCAGATGTTTGCCCGGCGCTGACTGTCTCGGCGGATGGAGCAAACGCACGTCCCATACCGCAGAGCGCGGTGAAAGTGCAGGCGTCCGTCGCGGTTTTTGATCCGGCGGATCACACGCCCGCCCTGCGTTATGTCCAGGGAAAAAAGGATCATATCCGCATCCGGATGCTGTGCATAGGCGCGGCGCACACCGTCGGCATATCCGTCGGCATAGCAGATATCATCGTCGGCAAAAAGCAGGATATCCCCGGTCGCGTGCAGCAGCGCAATGTTGCGGTTGACGCCGACGCCCCGCGTGTCCGTGGTGATCATGCGCAGTGTGCGCCCTGCGTTTGACTGTGTCTCTTTGCGGTATCCGCCGGCCTGATTGCCAAACACGGCATCGCCGGTAATGTGCATTTTATCCGCGATCGTCAAGTCCTTCTGCCCCATGGTGACGCAGACAACCTCTACTCTATCCATACATTCCTCCGGCAGTCAGCGGATGCTCCGCGTGCAGACATCAATACGCATTGCCTGCTGTGCGGCAAGGTAGTTCGTATAGGAGCGCTCGAGATCGATGATTGCCGCGTGCTCCTTACACCTGCGTGCCTCCGGAGACGGAAGCGCACGCCAGTTGCCGTACAGCTGCGTCAGCAGCGCGTCATAATGCGCCGTGACCGGAAACACGCCATCCTCAAACGGGAGCTCGACCGACTCTGTCAGCCACTCACGCGGGAGCAGGTTTTTTTCATACCGTTTTCCGGCCGCCAGAAACGAATGCAGCAGCGCGGTCCGGTCGTCTCCTCTGCGTATACAGAGCGTTTCCAACGCCCGGCGCGGCAGCAGGCGGCAAAGCTGCATGAACACTTTTTTCGCCGCGCTGTCCGTCTCATAGCCGCGCGCATAGAGTGCCTTGGCAATGATCGCCCTAGACGCCGCAAACTGCAGCCGCCGCATCAGCGGCCGGTCCGAAAGATTGTCGCACGGGAAAATGTCTAAGTAGACGCCCTGATGGACAAGCGGGTCTTTCGGATGATATTTTTCGATGCAGGCCGTGTGGTTTCTGCGCAGCTTGGAAAACTGCATGGGCCAGTGCGCGCTGTTTTCCCGCTGCACATAGTAGCGCTCCGGATCAAAGTCCCCCGCCGCTTCTGCGAACAAGCGGTCATATTCGCTGCGCATGAGGATCACATCCACATCGTCGTCCCACGGGATGAAGCCGTGGTGACGGACGGCGCCCAACGCCGTTCCGGCGAAGAGCTGATAGGATATGTGGTGCCTGCGGCACACAGCGTCAAAGTCCTTGAGCATCTCCAGCAGGAGCGCCTGATGCGCAGTCATAACCTTCATTTCATCCATGGTTAGATTCTCCCGTGCTTACGCACGCCATGGAGCGCGTAGGTAAAAAACGCTCTGGCTGATCGCGGCAGCGAGAGCCGCTCGACATCCCGGTAGATCCGCCAGCGGTTCACGGCCGCGGCGCGTTTGTCAAACGACCTTGACTGCTCTGAAATGCGCCAGTCAGCCAGCACCTCAGTACAACCGGCGGCAGAGTCCCCGCCGCGCAGGATCGCCAGCCACAGCGCATAGTCCTCATGAAACACGTCCTCGCGGAAGCGAAGCCGCTCCAACAGCGACCGGTGAAGCAGCACGGTAGAGCAGCCGATGACATTTTCGCCGAGCAGCCGGCGGTAATCCACCGACTGCGGAACGCGGTAGACACGCATCTCCCGCTCTGTATCCGCAAAGAGCGCATAAGACGTGTACAGCAGCCTTGATCCGCTGTGCACAGCGAGCGCAAGCTGTCTTTCCAGTTTCTGCACGCGCCACCTGTCATCACTGTCAAGCAGCGCGATCCATTCTCCCAGCGCGAGATCAAAGCCCCGGTTTCTTGTGCGTGCAACGCCCATGTTCTGCGGATTACGCAAGACCCGAATGCGTGCATCCCGCTGCGCATAGGCCTGCGCGATCTCGGCTGTGCGGTCAGCAGAGCCGTCGTCCAGGATCAGCAGCTCCCAGTTTTCATACGTCTGGGCGCACACGGAAGCAATGGCTTCTCCTATATATTTCTCCGCATTGTATGCGGGCATGATCACGGAAACCAGCGGCTGCCTGCCGGCCGCGCCTGTCAAAGCATCTTGCTTCATGGCATTCTCTTTTCCAGCAGCCTTGCACACTTCTCCCAATCCCGATAGCCGCTGCCAAGCATATGGATGTCACTGCCGAGATAGCGCACGCAGCCGTTTTCGCTCCATGTGAGACAGCGCTTGCGGTGCAGCGGCTTTGTCAGGCACGCGGCATTGAGCTGCAGCGGCACACCGTCGCGCGCCAGCTGCCCGATGTCCGCAGCCGGATAGCGCTCGGCGTGCGCAAGGACGATTTGTATATCCTGCAGATCCAGCAGATGATACAGCGTGTCCCAGATAGACGCCGGCCACGCATAAAACGGCATCTCGAGCAGAAGCTCGTTCGTGCCCTCACGGCACAGGCGGTGCAGGCCGTCAAGCCGCTCCATCCCGTCGCAGATGAGCACCTCCGCGCCGAGGCAAACCTGCGGCGCCCGTTCCGGCAGATGCGCACGCAGCAGCTGCGCACACTCCGCCCTGCGACGCAGAAAGGATTCCACCGATTCCCTGTGCGGGTAAAAGTGCGGCGTCGCGCAGACCGTTCGGATGCCGACCGCGGCCGCCATATCCAACTGCCGCAGGGACGTCTCAAGCCCATCGCTCCCATGGTCACAGCCGGGCAGCACGTGCGCATGGTGGTCCAGCGACAGGTCGATCGTGCCGTTACTGCGCTTCATAGGGATCGGAATACGAATACTTATATCCGTACTTGCCGCCGTATTTGTACTTATGCTTATGGGCATATTTTCCGGACTTCATATTCATATCGTTGAGCACCACGCCGCACAGGTTCCCGCCTGCGCGCAGCACGGCGTCCTTGGCGTCATTGAGCTCATCCGTGGTCGTCACGCCGGATCTCGTTACGAGCACCACACCGTCGACATAGGTAGAGATGATCTGCGCATCCGCCACCGTGTTGATCGGCGGCGTGTCGATGATCACATAATCGTAGGTCTCGGCGCTCTCCGTCGCGAAGCGCCTCATGCGCTCGGACGAGAGCAGCTCGGACGGGTTTGGCGGGATCGTACCGGTGCAGACGATCCACAGCGGCAGATCCGTCACCTTGGCAAGCTCGAGCCGGCTGATCTTCGCCAAAAAGTCACACAGGCCGGCAGAGCTTCGCACGCTCCAGAGACTGCGCTGCCCCGCTTTGCGCATATCCGCATCGACCAGCAGAACGCGCTTGCCGAGCATGGCATAGCTGATGGCAATGTTTGCCGCCGTGAGGCTCTTGCCCTCCGCGGGCTTTGCGCTCGTGACGGCAAAGGTCGAGCAGGGGCGCTCCTTATCCGCCGTCATGCAAAACAGCAGGCTGGTGCGCAGCTTTACATAGGCCTCTTTGATCGCAAACGGCGACTCTTTGGTCAGCAGCCGCTTTGATTGGTCAGGTCCGTCTCTTGATTCCCTTTGCGAGCGGCTTTCCTTTTCACAGGAAACCGCCGTTCCTCCCTCCGTCAGTATCCAGCCGGTATGCGCGTCATCCGCGATGTTGATCTCCGGTATCGCGGCGAGCATCGTCACATCCGCCGCCTGCGCAAGATCCTCCGGCAGATAGATCGTCGTATCCGCCAGCATACGCAGCACAAGAATGACCGAGATCACGATCACACCAAGCACAAAGCCGATCGCGCTGTCAAACCCGGTTCTCGGCGCAGTCTTTTCCGGCGCCACCTCCGGCCGGTCAACGACCTCCACACCGCCCGCTTTGGTGATGCGGATGATCTCCGTCGGCGCAACCGTCGCAAATGCGTCCGCGATCCGGCAGGCAAGCTTCGGATCGGCAGAAGTCACCACCACCTCCAGCAGCTGCGTGTCCGAAATGACGGAGACCTGCACCATGTGGTTGAGCTCTTTTCTCGACAGTGCCGTCTCCCCGCGGATATCCGCCAGAACGGAGTCCAGGACGGAATTACTCTCCAGAATCTTCGAATACGTCGCGGCAAGGCTCTCTGCCGCCTGCAGATCACTGTTATTGATCGTATCGTGTGCGGCGTTGTTCGCGCTGTTATAAACGTAAAAGCTCACGCGGGACTGATACGTCGGCGTGACAAACACGGTAATCGCCGTGTAGACCAGCGCGGCCGCAACAACGCCCGCCAGCAGCACCCAGTGAAGCCTGGACAGAAGAAGCTTCAGGATATCCCCAAAGGCGATCTCGCTACCTCCGGCAGCGCCTCGCGGTCTGTTATCGTCATGCATAGAGCGGTTCCCCTCCAAATGCGTTTTCCATCTTCATCGTGCGCCGTCTCCGCGCAGCACCACGCCGACGGTTTTTAGAATGCAGCGCAGATCCATCCGGACCGACCTGCGCTCGATATACACCATATCGTAAATGATCTTCTCCTCCGGCTTCAGGTCGTAGCCCCCGTTGACCTGCGCATAACCGGTCAATCCGGGAATCACGGTCAAGCGGTTGGAAAAGCCGATGATATATTGCTCGAACTTCCTGTAGAAGCACGCACGCTCCGGCCGCGGGCCGACAAAGCTCATGTCGCCCTTGAGAATGTTCCAGATCTGCGGAAGCTCATCGAGCCGCGTCCGGCGCAAGAACGCGCCAAAGCGCGTGCAGCGCGCATCATCCGCATCCGCCCATCGCGGTCCGTCCCGCTCGGCATCTTTGCACATGGAGCGGAACTTGTACATGATGAACGGCTTGCCGTCCTTGCCCAGACGCTCCTGCTTGAAAATCGGATCGCCCGGCGAATCGAGTGCGATGATCAGCGCGATGACCGACATCGGAAGCGTAAACACGATCAGCCCGATCAATGCAAAGCAAGTGTCAAGCGTCCTCTTAACGGTTAGATATACCCACTTTCCGGCGACGCAGGGCCGCTCTATGTACATCACACGCTGCACGGTATCATTTTTCGCGCCCGGATAGAATATCGCCGTCTCCATCATTCTCTCCCCATCTCTCATTTCTCTTTTCTCTTCGCATTTGTATCCGTGGAGTTGCCGCCAAAGCGCAGGTCATTTTCTTATGTTTTAATGTAAGAACACGTTATGGGTAGTAGATTTTGGTCAATTATAACACATTTTCGTTGGCAAACAACTTCTATGTGCGTCAAAATAACATATTTTTTGTATTTTTGTGCACTTTTTTAGCGAATGCGCACATAAAATGACATGGAAAGCGCCAAAAGTGAGCTGGACAATGGTCAAGATGCAGGAAGTCCGCGCTTACGTTTCCCTGCTGCCGCACATTTTTCTCTCTGTACGCACACGCCGAACAAGCGTGCGGATGCGTAAAGGGGCGCGGCGCTTGCACATATCAGCGAAAAAAAGCTGCGAACGGATGGAATTTTTGTGTCGTGCTCCCATGGAAAATGCTGCGTCGGGAATTGACTTTTCCCGCCGCGTCTGAGATAATGAACACATTGAAAGCACAGGCAACTGACGGAACGTGGAGCACACCACATGGGAGCCTGCTGTAATACGAACTGTCGACCGTCTGGGCAAACCTGTAACCATGGGATTCCATGGGCAACGGGTTTACCCTTTTTTTATGTTCATTTCATCTTTTAAGGAGGATCTCATGAAAAAAGCAGCAGTCATTATGGGCAGCGATTCCGATTGGCCGGTCGTCAAGGCGGCCTGCCAGCAGCTCGACGCCTTCGGCATCCCCTACGAGGCGCACATCCTCAGCGCGCACCGTTCCCCGGCCGCCGCAGCGGACTTCGCCAAAGACGCCCGCGCCAACGGCTTCGGCGTGCTCATCTGCGCAGCCGGAATGGCGGCGCACCTCGCGGGCGCATTCGCCGCCAACTCCACCCTGCCGGTCATCGGCATCCCCATGAAGGGCGGCGCGGTCGACGGGCTCGACGCACTGCTGTCTACCGTGCAGATGCCCAGCGGCATCCCGGTAGCGACCGTGGCCATCAACGGCGCAAAAAATGCCGCTGTGCTCGCGGCGCAGATCCTCGCCGTCAGTGACGAAGCGCTGGCCGAAAAGCTCGATGCGCAGCGTGCCGAAATGGCTCAGCAGATCGCCGCAAAGGAAGCCAGGCTTCAGGCAGAGCTGTCCTGCTGAGCGACGGCGCAGCGCAGAGTCCCCTTTTCAGAACAACGAACATCCACACAACCCCGATCAACAATTATTTTGGAGGTATCATCATGGAACTTGTTTACACTGGCAAGACCAAAAATGTTTACGCGCTGGAAAACGGCAACTACCTGCTCAAGTTCAAGGACGACTGCACCGGTAAGGACGGCGTGTTCGATCCCGGTGAGAACGCCGTGGGCCTGACCATCGACGGTGTAGGCGATGTGAACCTGCGCATGAGCATCTACTTCTTTGAGAAGATCAATGCCGCCGGCATCAAGACCCACTTTGTCAGTGCCGACCTGAGCAATACCACCATGGAAGTTCTCCCCGCCAAAGTCTTTGGTCACGGTCTGGAAGTCATCTGCCGCCGCAAGGCCGTCGGCTCGTTCATCCGCCGCTACGGCGACCTCATCGAGTCCGGCGCCGACCTGCCCTACTACGTCGAGACGACCCTGAAGGACGACGCCAAGGGCGATCCGCTGATCACCAAGGACGCGCTGGTCGCGCTGGGCGTGATGACAGACGCGCAGTACGAGGATCTGAAAGCGCAGACCCAGCAGATCACGAAGATCGTCGCCGACGACCTGAAGGAAAAGGGCATGGAGCTCTATGACATCAAGTTTGAGTTCGGCTACGCGCCCGACGGCAGCGTCATGCTCATCGACGAGGTCGCCAGCGGCAATATGCGCGTCTATAAGGACGGTCAGTACGTGGATCCCATGACGCTCTCCGAGCTGTTTTTCGCGTAATGGGCGGATATTTCGGAGCGTTTTCCCACCGTGAAGTGGGACTGGATGTGTTTTTCGGCACGGACTACCACTCCCACCTCGGCACACGCCGGGGCGGAATGGTGGTCTACGGGCACGAAAACGGGTTTGTGCGTGAGATCCACAACATTGAAAACACGCCCTTCCGCACGAAGTTTGAGACCAACCTGCACGAGTTCAAGGGCTATGTCGGCATCGGCTGCATCAGCGACACGGACCCGCAGCCGCTGCTTGTGCGCTCGCACCTCGGCCTGTATGCCATCTGCACGGTGGGGATCATCAATAACATCGACGAGCTGATCGACACCTACTTCTCCGACCACGGACACCAGTTCATGGCGCAGAGCAGCGGTAAGGTCAACGTCTCGGAGCTGGTCGCCGCCCTCATCAACATGAAGGAAAACCTCGTGGAGGGCATTTTGTACGCGCAGGAGATGATCCGCGGCTCCATCACGATCCTGCTGATGACGCCGGACGGCATTCTGGCCGCCCGCGACAAGCTGGGACGGCTGCCCGTTCTGGTCGGCAAGCATCCGGACGGCAGTCTGTGCGTCTCGTTTGAATCATTCGCCTATCACAAGCTCGGCTATGAGGATGCCTACGAGCTCGGCCCGCGCGAGATCGTGGCACTGACGCGAAACGGCTACGAGACCGTCTCGCCCGCGGGCAATGAGATGAAGATCTGCGGCTTCCTCTGGACGTACTACGGATACCCCAACTCGAATTATGAGGGCGTGAACGTCGAGGTCATGCGCTATCACAACGGCGACATCATGGCGCGGCAGGAGCTTGCGCAGGGCCGCCTGCCCGATGTGGACTACGTCGCGGGCGTGCCGGATTCCGGCGTGCCGCACGCCATCGGCTACGCCAACCGCAGCGGCAAGCCCTTTGCCAGACCCTTTGTCAAGTACACGCCCACATGGCCGCGCTCGTTCACCCCGGACAATCAGGAAGTGCGCAATCAGGTGGCCAAGATGAAGCAGATCCCCGTGTCCGAGCTCATCGAGGGGAAAAAGCTGCTGTTCGTGGACGACTCCATCGTGCGCGGCACGCAGCTGCGTGAGACGGTGGACTTCCTCTACGAGTCGGGCGCGAAAGAGGTGCACATGCGTTCTGCCTGCCCGCCCATCATGTACAGCTGCAAGTACCTGAACTTCTCGCGCGGCAATTCCGACATGGAGCTGCTGGCGCGGCGCGTGGTGCAGGAGCTCGAGGGCGACGAGGGGCAGAAGCATCTCGACGAATACGCCGACGCCTCTACCAAGCGCGGAAAGTGCCTGCTGAGCTCCATCTGCAAAAAATTCGGTTTTGACTCACTCGGATACCAGTCTCTTGACGGCGTGCTGGAAGCCATCGGCATCGACCGGGACAAGGTCTGCACGTACTGCTGGAACGGAAAGGAATAATCGACATGGAAAACTCTCGATCCGCCGCTTATGCGGCAGCCGGTGTGGACATCACGGCCGGTTACGAAGGCGTCAGGCTCATGCGCGATGACGTCAAGCGCACCCACATTCCCGGCGTTGTGTCGGATATCGGCGGCTTCGGCGGCCTGTTCGCCCCCAATGTCTCCGGCATGAGCGAGCCCGTGCTCGTCTCGGGCACGGACGGCGTCGGCACGAAGCTGCGTCTGGCCGAGCTCATGGGTAAGCACGACACCATCGGTATCGACTGCGTGGCCATGTGCGTCAACGACGTGATCTGCTGCGGCGCAAAGCCCCTGTTTTTCCTCGACTACATCGCCATCGGAAAGAACGTACCCGAAAAGGTCGCGTCCATCGTCTCCGGCGTTGCCGAGGGCTGCGTGCAGGCCGGCTGCGCCCTCATCGGCGGCGAGACGGCCGAGCACCCCGGCATGATGGCGGCCGACGACTACGATCTGGCCGGCTTCACCGTCGGTCTCGTGGACAAGCCGAAGGTCATCGACTCCGGCCGCATGGCGGCGGGCGACGTGGTGCTGGCTCTGCCCTCGTCCGGCTTCCACTCCAACGGCTATTCGCTCGTGCGCAAGGTGTTCGACGTGGAGAACACCGATCTCAACCGCTACTATGACGAGCTCGGCGAGACGCTGGGCGAGGCGCTGCTGCGCCCGACCGTGATCTACGTCAAGCCCGTTCTGCACTGCATCGACGCTGCCGATGTGCGCGGCGTGAGCCACATCACCGGCGGCGGCTTCTACGAAAACATCCCGCGCTGCATCCCCGACGGGCTGTGCGCCCGCATCGACAAGGCCGCGATCCGCACGCCCGCTGTCTTCGGTCTGCTGCAGGCCAAGGGCGGCATCGACGAGCACGATATGTTCAACACCTTCAACATGGGCGTGGGCATGGTCGTCGTCGTCAGCCCCGAGACCGCCGAGGCGGCGCTCGGCGCGCTCAGGGACGAGGGCATCGACGCCTACGTCTGCGGCGAGATCGTCACCGGCGAGGAAAAAATCTGTCTATGCTGAAACAGCATGCCGGCAAAGGAGAAGACCTGACTATGAACAAAGCAAAGATCGCCGTGCTGGTCTCCGGCGGCGGCACAAATCTGCAGGCGCTGCTCGACGCACAGGCGGCGGGCACGCTTGCCCACGGTGAGATCACGCTGGTGGTCTCGTCCAACGAGGGCGCTTACGCGCTGACGCGGGCGGCCAATGCCGGCATCCGCGCGCAGACGATCTCACCGAAGCAGTGCGGCGGTCAGGCCGCTTTTGAGGCGGCACTGTCGGCGCTTCTGGCGCAGCAGAAGATCGATCTGATCGTGCTGGCCGGTTTCCTGACCATCCTGAGCGCGGACTTCACCGCGCGCTGGCCGTCGCGCATCCTGAACGTGCACCCCTCCCTGATCCCCGCGTTCTGCGGCAAGGGGATGTACGGTCTGAAGGTCCACGAAGCGGCACTTCGAACGGGCGTGAAGGTCACGGGCGCGACGGTGCATTTTGTCAATGAGATCCCGGACGGCGGACGCATCCTGCTGCAAAAGGCGGTGGAGGTCCTGCCGGATGACACGCCAGAAACACTCCAGCGCCGGGTCATGGAGCAGGCGGAATGGCAGCTCCTGCCGCGAGCGGCGGAGCTGGTCTCGGAACAAATCGTAAAGGAGAAGTGCAATGCTTGACTTTCTCACCCTTCTGCGGGAAAATCCCTATCCCGGCCGCGGCATTCTTGTCAGCCGTGACCTCGTCTACTATTTCATCATGGGCCGCAGCGCCAACAGCCGCAACCGCATCTTTGTCACGACGGGCGACGGCATCCGCACCGAGGCGTATGACCCTGCGAAGCTGGAAGACCCCAGCCTCATCATCTACCACCCCGTGCGCACCATGGGCGATGCGCTCGTGGTCACAAACGGCGACCAGACGGACACCGTCTGCCAGTACGGCGACTTCCGCAAGGGGCTCATGACCCGCGAATACGAGCCGGATGACCCGAACTGGACGCCGCGCATCTCCGCTATCCTCAATGCCGACGGCTCGTTTGAGCTCTCGATCCTCAAGCGCAAAAGCGGCCGCTGCCTACGCGAATTTTTCTGCTATGAGGGCGTCGACGCCGGACAGGGATACTTCATCAGCACCTATCAGGGCGACGGCAGTCCCCTGCCGACCTTCGCCGGCGAGCCGCTGGAGGTCACCGTGCCGACGCCGGAGGAAGTCTGGCAGGCACTCAACGCGGACAACAAGGTGTCCCTTTACACGAACGTGAACGGCGAGGTGCGCCTGTTCAACAAAAATCTGGGCGATTAAGGAGGCCATAACGATATGAATGCGCTGGAACTGAAATATGGCTGCAACCCCAACCAGAAGCCGTCCCGAGTCTTTATGTGCGACAGGTCTGACCTGCCGTTCGCTGTCCTCAACGGCAAGCCCGGCTACATCAACCTGCTCGATGCACTCAACTCCTGGCAGCTCGTCAAGGAGCTCAAGGCCGCCACCGGTCTGCCCGCCGCTGCCAGCTTCAAGCACGTGTCCCCCGCCGGTGCGGCCGTCGGCATGCCGCTGAGCGAGGTGGACAAGAAGATCTACTTCGTTGATCCGGCCGCGGAGCTCACGCCCATCGCCTGCGCCTACATCCGCGCGCGCGGCGTTGACCGCCTGTGCTCCTACGGTGACTGGGCGGCGCTGTCCGACACCTGCGACGCTGCGACCGCGAGCTACCTCAAGGATGAGGTGTCCGACGGCATCATCGCCCCGGGCTACACCGACGAGGCGCTGGAGATCCTGAAAACCAAGAAAAAGGGCAACTACAACGTCGTGCAGATCGACCCGGACTATCTGCCCGCCGCAACGGAGCACAAGGACGTGTTCGGCATCACCTTCGAGCAGGGACGCAACGACCTCGTGATCGATAAGGACATGCTCACGAACATCGTCTCGGAGAACAAGGATCTGCCCGAAAACGCGAAGATCGATATGATCGTCGCCCTCATCACGCTCAAGTACACGCAGTCCAACTCCGTCTGCTACGTCAAGGACGGTCAGGCCATCGGCGTGGGCGCCGGCCAGCAGAGCCGCATCCACTGCACGCGTCTGGCCGGACAAAAGGCGGACAACTGGTATCTGCGCCAGCACCCGAAGGTTCTCGCGCTGCAGTTCGTGGACGACATCCGCCGTCCCGACCGCGACAACGCCATCGACGTCTACACCTCCGACGAGTATGAGGACGTGCTGGCAGACGGCGTGTGGCAGAACACCTTCAAGGTGCGCCCCGAGGTGCTGACCGCCGAGGAAAAGAAGGCATGGATCGCAACGCAGACCGGCGTCACCGTCGGCAGCGACGCGTTCTTCCCCTTCGGCGACAATGTTGAGCGCGCGAGAAAATCCGGCGTGACCTACATCGCAGAGCCGGGCGGCTCGATCCGCGACGACCACGTCATCGCCACCGCCGACAAGTACGGCATGGTGCTGGCCTTCACCGGCGCGCGCCTGTTTCACCACTGAGTCATCACACACATATCCGTTTTTGCCGCCGCACAGATCCCGCTTGGCATTTGCGCGGCGGCAAACAAAAATACTAAGAAGATAGAGGGAGAGCGCCATGAACCTTCTGGTCATCGGCGGTGGCGGCCGTGAGCACGCCATCGTCAGAAAACTGAAAGAGAACCCCGAAGTGGAGACGATCTACTGCCTGCCCGGAAACGGCGGCATCGCGGCCGACGCCGTGTGCGTTGCGGACATCGGCGCGAAGGACATTCCCGCGCAGGTAGCCTTTGCCAAGAGCCACGATATTGATTTTGCCGTGGTCGCACCGGACGATCCGCTGGTGCTCGGCGCGGTGGACGCGCTGGAGGCCGCCGGTATCCCCTGCTTCGGCCCGGAGGCGAAAGCCGCCATCATCGAGGGCAGCAAGGTCTTTTCCAAGAATCTGATGAAAAAGTACGGCATCCCGACAGCGGAGTATCAGGTGTTTACCGACGCCGGTGCCGCCATGGACTATGTCAAGACCTGTCCCCTGCCCGTCGTCGTCAAGGCTGACGGTCTGGCGCTGGGAAAGGGCGTGCTCATCGCGGAGGATCGCACGGCCGCCGTCGCCGCGGTCGAGACCATCATGCTCGACCGTGCCTTCGGCAACAGCGGCAGTCAGGTGGTCATTGAGGAATTTCTCACCGGACCGGAGGTCTCTGTGCTCGCCTTTACGGACGGCAAGACCGTCGTGCCCATGGTGTCCTCGATGGATCACAAGCGGGCGCATGACCATGACGAGGGGCTCAACACCGGCGGCATGGGCACCGTCGCCCCGAACCCGTATTACACGGATGACATCGCCCGCACGTGCATGGACACCATCTTTCTGCCCACCATGCGCGCGATGAACGCCGAGGGACGCACGTTCCGCGGCTGCCTGTATTTCGGCCTGATGCTGACGCCGAACGGCCCGAAAGTCATCGAATACAACTGCCGCTTCGGCGACCCTGAGACACAGGTCGTCCTGCCGCTGCTCGAGAGCGACCTGCTGACGATCATGCAGGCCTGCCGCAACGGCACGCTTGCCGAGACGGAGGTCAAATTCTCCGACGGCGCGGCCTGCTGCGTCATCATGGCGTCCGACGGCTACCCGGAGCACTATGAAAAGGGCTTTGCCATCACGATGCCCGCCGAGACCGCCGCGCACACCTATGTGGCGGGCGCAAAGCTGGCCGACGGCAAGCTGCTGACCAACGGCGGCCGCGTGCTCGGCGTGACCGCGACGGCGCAGGATCTCAGGAGCGCCGTGGAAAAAGCATACACGATGGTGCAGAGCGTGCAGTTTGACAATGCGTTCTACCGCCATGACATCGGCCAGCGCGCCCTCAAGGCGCTGGAACAGTGAAGGGAGAGAGCGCAGGCATGGTTTACAGAGTATACGTAGAAAAGAAGGCGGCGCTGGCGAATGAGGCGCGCGCCCTGCTGGAGGATCTGCGGGCATTTCTGGGCATCGAGTCCCTGACGGGGCTGCGCCTGTTCAACCGCTATGACCTCGAGGGCATCAGCCGGGATCTGTTTGACTACACCGTCAAGACGGTGCTGTCCGAGCCTCAGCTCGACATCGTGACGGACGCGCTGCCGCAGGGCGACGCGGTGTTTGCCGTGGAGTATCTGCCCGGCCAGTATGACCAGCGCGCCGATTCCGCCGCACAGTGTGTGCAGATCCTGTCGCAGGGCGAGCGTCCGCTCGTGCGCACCGCGCGCGTGTATGCGCTCGAGGGCAAGCTGACAGATGCCGAGATCGCCGCGATCAAGCAGTATGTCATCAACCCCGTCGAGAGCCGCGAGGCATCTCTGGAGCTGCCGGAGACGCTGCGCATGGAGTATGACATTCCCACCACCGTGCGCACCGTGGAGGGCTTCACCGCCATGGACAGCGCTGCGCTCGATGCGCTGCGCGATGAACTCGGTCTCGCTATGGATCTGGACGATCTGACGTTCCTGCAGCGCTATTTCCGCGACGATGAACACCGCGAGCCCACCATCACCGAGATCCGCGTGGTGGACACTTACTGGTCCGATCACTGCCGCCACACCACCTTCTCCACCCACATCGACAACGTGGAGATCGACGATCCCGCGATCCGGGCCGCCTACGAGCGGTATCTGGCCGCGCGCGTGGAGGTCTATGGCGAGGAAAAGGCCGCCAAGCGCCCCCAGACCCTCATGGACATCGCCACCATCGGCGCAAAGACCCTCAAAAAGCGCGGCCTGCTGCCGGAGCTCGACGAGAGCGAGGAGATCAATGCCTGCTCCATCCACGTCACCGCCACGGTCGACGGCGAGGCGCAGGACTGGCTGCTCATGTTCAAGAACGAGACCCACAACCACCCCACCGAGATCGAGCCCTTCGGCGGCGCAGCCACCTGCATCGGCGGCTGCATCCGCGACCCGCTCTCCGGCCGCGCCTATGTGCATCAGGCCATGCGCGTGACCGGCGCGGGCGACCCGAGAGTCGCGCTCGACAAGACGCTGCCCGGCAAGCTGCCGCAGCGCAAGCTGTGCCAGACCGCCGCCGCGGGCTACTCCTCCTACGGCAACCAGATCGGCCTTGCCACCGGCCATGTGGCCGAGGTGTATCACGAGGGCTACATCGCCAAGCGTCTGGAATGCGGCGCCGTGGTAGCGGCCACTCCTGCATACAACGTCCGCCGCGAGTGCCCCGCGCCCGGCGATGTGGTCATCCTGCTGGGCGGCCGCACGGGCCGTGACGGCATCGGCGGTGCGACCGGCTCGTCCAAGAGCCACAACCTGAAATCGCTTGCGACCATGGCCTCCGAGGTCCAAAAGGGCAACGCGCCCGAGGAGCGCAAGATCCAGCGCCTGTTCCGCAACGGCGACGTGACCCGTCTCATCAAGCGCTGTAACGACTTCGGCGCCGGCGGCGTCAGTGTGGCCATCGGCGAGCTGGCCGACGGTCTGCGCATCGATCTGGATGCCGTGCGCAAGAAGTACGACGGTCTCGACGGCACGGAGCTTGCCATCTCCGAATCGCAGGAGCGCATGGCCGTGGTCGTTGCCGCCGAGGACGCAGAGGCCTTCATCCGCGCCGCCAAGGCGGAAAACCTCGAGGCGTATCAGGTGGCCGTCGTCACCGAGGACGCCCGCATGGTCATGGAGTGGAACGGTGCGGTCATCGCCGACCTCAGCCGTGCCTTCCTCAACACCAACGGCGCTGTCAAGCACGCCGGTGTGCGCGTGGCGCGCAAGGATCGCTCCGAGCTCGCAAAGCCCCGCTTCCGCTCCCTGCGCGAGATGGCCTCCAGCCTCCGCTGCGCCTCCCGCCACGGTCTCGTGGAGCGCTTTGACAGCACCATCGGCGCGGGCTCGATCCTGATGCCGTACGGCGGCAGGACGCAGCGCTCCCCCGCGCAGGCGATGGCTGCCGTGTTCCCGGTCCTGCCCGGTCAGGAGACGGATCAGGCCAGCGTCATGGCCTGGGGCTGCGACCCGGAGCAGACGAGTACCGATCCCTACATCGGCGCATACAACGCGGTCTACACCTCGATGGCGAAGCTCGTCGCCGCCGGTGCCGACTACAAGAAAGCCTACCTCTCCTTCCAGGAGTTTTTCGAGAAGCTGCGCACCGAGCCGGAGCGCTGGGGCAAGCCCTTTGCCGCCCTGCTCGGCACGGTGGACGCCCAGCTTGAGCTCGGCGCTGCCGCCATCGGCGGCAAGGACTCCATGTCCGGCACGTTCCTCGATCTCGATGTGCCGCCCACGCTCATCTCCTTTGCCATCGCGCCGCTGAAAACGGACGAGGTGCTCTCCACGGAGTTTAAGGCCGCGGGTCATCCCGTGTACCTGTTCTCCGGCGCGGACGCCGATGGCGTCAAGACCGCATGGGAGGCGCTGCACGCACTCGCACGCAGCGGAAAAGTCCGCGCCGCGTGGGCCGTGGAAAACGGTCTGAGCGAGGCCGTGATGAATATGTCCTTCGGCAACGAGATCGGCTTCAGCGCCGAAAACGCAGCCGTGGACTGGAATGTACTTTATCCCGGCGCGATCGTGGCAGAGCTCACCGATGACACGGCGGACGCCGTCCGTCTGGGTGTCACCACCACAGAGCCCATTGTGCGCATCGGTGATGACAGCGCCGCGATTTCGGAGCTGCTGGCGCTCAACGAGGGCGTGCTGGAATCCGTCTACCCGAGCCGCACGGCAGCCGATACGGCGGATGTCCCGGTGCTGTCCGCCCCCACCGTGCAGCGCGTCGCACCCAAGATCGGCGTGGCCGTGCCCAAGGTGCTCATCCCTGTGTTTCCCGGCACGAACTGCGAATACGACTCTGCCCGTGCCGTGCGGCGCGCCGGACTTGAGCCGGAGATCCTTGTGCTCAACAACCAGTCCGCGCAGGACGTGGCCGACTCCATCAGCCGGTTTGCCGGCGCTGCACGCAGCAGCCAGATCATCTTCGTCCCCGGCGGCTTCTCCGGCGGCGACGAGCCGGACGGCTCGGCCAAGTTCATCACCGCCTTCTTCCGCAACCCGGAGGTGCGGGATGCAACCATGGATCTGCTGAAAAACCGCGACGGTCTCATGCTCGGCATCTGCAACGGCTTCCAGGCGCTCATCAAGCTCGGTCTCGTGCCCTATGGTGAGATCATTGACACGGACGCGTCCTGCCCGACGCTGACCTTCAACACGATCGGCCGCCACCAGTCGCGTCTGGTGCGCACCCGCATCGCCTCCAACCGCTCTCCGTGGCTGGCCGGCACGCAGGTCGGCGACGTGTACACCGTCCCCATCTCGCACGGTGAGGGCCGCTTCCTGTGCAGCGAGGAGCTCGTGCGCAAGCTCGCCGACAACGGCCAGATCATCACGCAGTACGTGGACGTTAACGGCGTGCCCGGCATGGACGTGGACGTCAACCCCAACGGTTCGATCTGGGCCATTGAGGGCATCACGTCCCCGGACGGCCGCGTCCTCGGCAAGATGGGCCACGCCGAGCGCATCGGCGACGGCCTGTATCAGAACGTGGACGGCTACTACGATATGAAGCTGTTCCAGTCCGCGAAGAAGTACTTTGACATTTGATAAGGGAGGGCTCGCAACATGATGACGGATATTGAGATCGCCCAGCAGTGCCGGATGCACCCGATCGCGGACATCGCCGCCACCGCCGGTATCGACGAATCCTATCTCGAACAGTACGGCCGCTATAAGGCCAAGATCGACCCGCAGCTGCTCAAGGATCGCGCCGAGCGTCCGGACGGCGAGCTCATCCTCGTGACGGCCATCAACCCCACCCCCGCGGGTGAGGGCAAGACCACGACCTCCGTCGGTCTGGCAGACGGTCTGCGCAAGATCGGCAAAAATGCCGTGGCTGCGCTGCGTGAGCCGTCTCTCGGTCCGGTGTTCGGTGTCAAGGGCGGCGCTGCCGGTGGCGGCTATGCGCAGGTCGTGCCCATGGAGGACATCAATCTCCACTTCACCGGTGATTTTCACGCCATCGGCGCAGCCAACAACCTGCTGGCCGCCATGCTCGATAACCACATCCAGCAGGGCAACGCCCTGGGCATCGACGTCAAGCAAATCACGTGGAAGCGCTGCGTGGACATGAACGACCGCCAGCTGCGCCAGATCGTGGACGGTCTCGGCGGACGCATTCAGGGTGTGCCCCGCGAGGACGGCTTTGACATCACCGTGGCCTCCGAGGTCATGGCGGTGCTGTGCCTCGCCAGCGACATCACCGATCTCAAGGCGCGGCTCGGCCGGATGATCGTGGCCTACACCTTCGACGGCAAGCCCGTCACCGCCCACGACCTCAAGGCCGAGGGCGCGATGACCGCGCTGCTCAAGGATGCGCTCAAGCCCAACCTCGTGCAGACGCTCGAGGGCACGCCCACGCTCATCCACGGCGGTCCGTTTGCGAACATCGCCCACGGCTGCAACTCCGTCACTGCGACGCGCATGGCGCTCAAGCTGGGCGACTATGTCGTGACCGAGGCCGGCTTCGGCGCAGATCTGGGCGCGGAGAAGTTTCTGGACATCAAGTGCCGTCTGGCGGGGCTGCGCCCGAACGCCGTGGTCATTGTGGCCACCGTGCGCGCGCTCAAGAGCCACGGCGGCGTGCCCAAGGCCGAGCTGAACACGGAGAATCTGGATGCGCTGGAAAAGGGTCTGCCCAATCTGCTGCACCATGTCAACACCATCCGCAGCACGTATCACCTGCCGTGCGTGGTCGCGATCAACGCCTTCCCCACCGACACGGAAGCCGAGCTGCGGCTCGTGGAGGAGAAATGCCGGGAGCTCGGCGTGCGCGCCGTGCTCTCCGAGGTCTGGGCCAAGGGCGGCGAGGGCGGCAAGGCGCTGGCTGAAGAGGTCGTGCGCCTGTGCGAGCAGCCGAGCGCGGAGGCGTTCACTTTCTCCTACCCCACCGACACGACGCTTGTCAACAAGCTCAACGCCATCGTGCAGCGCGTCTACGGCGGCGCGCAGGCCGTGCTGACCCCCACTGCCCAGAAGCAGGCAGAGCGGCTCACGGAGCTCGGCTTCGGTGATCTGCCGGTGTGCATGGCAAAGACACAGTACTCCCTGTCGGATGATCCCACTCTGTTGGGCGCACCCAAAGATTTTGCCGTCACCGTGCGCAGCCTGAAGGTCAGCGCCGGCGCGGGCTTCATCGTTGCCCTGACGGGCGAGATCATGACCATGCCGGGTCTGCCCAAGGTCCCCGCCGCCGAGAAGATCGACGTGGACGAAAACGGCAGGATCACCGGTCTGTTCTGAGCTGCCGGATAACCGCATATGAAAAGAGGCCGCGATCGTGTGATCGCGGCCTCTGTGCCTTTGCAGATATAAAAATTCGGAGCAAGCCATGCAGCTTGCTCCGAGTGGTCGGAGTGGCGAGACTTGAACTCGCGGCCTCATGGTCCCGAACCATGCGCGCTACCATCTGCGCTACACCCCGATGCAGCTTTTTCATTATAATGATTTCCAGCACGGTTGTCAAGCAAAATCTCACTTTTCACGGAGAAATATTTGTCGATTCTTGTTTTCGGAAGCTCTGCATCTTTCTGCTATTTTTTCTCTTGACAGCGGCAGCGCCTGACCCTATACTAAAGATGCTGCGGTCAGCCCTGTCTTGCAAACTTTGCTGACTACATCGCTGGAGGCCGGAACATCCGGCCTCCTTTTTCATTTCCCGCAAAAAACCGGCGGATATGCGTAAGGCACATCCGCCGGTGCTTTTCATGCTTCGCCGCTGCACAGGGGCGCGCACTGCTGCCCCATCGTATAGACCATGTCCCAAAAGCGCAGGTCAAACCGGCAGCAGTTTTCAAAGATCTCGCACAGGCGCTGCGCCGCCGCCTCATCGACGGAAGCGCCAAGCGCGTCGATGCGGTCGATCAGATCCTGATTGGTCTGGCGGTAGGCATCCGACACATAGCCCGCGAACCACGCGCCGTAGCGCGCATCCGAAAGCGCGTTCGGATAGCGCGCGACCATCTGCTCGGCCACATATGCATAGCTCCAGGAGCAGTTGAGCAGCGTCACGAGTCCGGTCAGCACATCGCCCGCCTGCGCCTCGCAGATCATATAGTGCGTGTAGGCGCTGTTGTCGATGTGCGGGCGCGCGGCGTCGATCTCCGCATCCGTGACGCCGAGACGCCGCATATACGGCAGGTGCGTGCGATACGTCTCACCGATCGTGTCCGAGAGCTGCGTGCTCAGAAAACGGATCTGCTCAAAATCATCGGCCTTCTGGATGATGGCCGCAAAGATCTTCACATAGTCGCGCAGGTACAGATAGTCCTGCAGCATATAATACCGGAACTTCTCCTCCGGCAGCGTGCCGTCCGCCATCTGCACCACAAAGGGGTGGCTCAGATACTGCGGCCAGATCTTCTCCGCGCACGCATAGATTCTCTGGGAAAGCTTCACCTCGCGCCTCGCTTATTTGTGTGCGATGATCGCGACATAACCGCCGCTCTGATAGCCGGGCACGACATCCTCCGCGACCTCGTTGGTGTACATGGGGTTGCGCAGCAGCGTCTGATAGAAATCAAAGTCGTGGAAGCCGAGCGACTTGAGCGCGTCGATCTTCTCCTCGGTGGAGTGCCACACGCCCGCGCAGCACAGCTCCAGCGGGTACGGCAGCTCGGGCATGACGCCGTTGAGCGAGGGGTGGTCAAACGTGCCGGCTTCCTTCGCCAGCAGGTACATGAAGCCAAACGCGCTCTCCTTGGGCACATCCAGCGAAATAAACGTTCCGTTCGGCTTGAGCGCCTTCTTGCAGACGTTGAACGCATACGCCAGGTCTTCCATGTAGCTGGAGCTGCCGTTGAGATAGATCACGTCGTAGGCGTTGTCCTCGAGCTCTGCCTCCTCGATCGCGCCGAACGAGATCACGTTCACGCCGCGCTTTTGCGCGATCGCACCCATGTCACGCGAGGGCTCGATGCCCTCGATGCCGCTGCAGTCGATCATGCTCTCGAACAGGCCGCTGCCGCAGCCGACGGAGAGCACGCGCTTGCCGGAAATGTCGCCAAGCGCTTTCTGGAACAGGCGGAGCTCGCTCTGGAACAGGTTTTCATTGGTCATGAACCATGCGTCGTACTGTGCCGCATAGCCGTCAAATTTTGGTTTCATCTTCGTATCGTCCTTTCTGATCTACAAACTTCATAGGGGCGCTTGCCGCGCGCTGCGTGCGCTGTGCGCCGGTGCGCGGTTATCCGTTATCATAGCATAAATACGCCAGCCCCGCAACGGTATTGTGCGCGGGGCAAAAAGTTTTAGGACAGAAAAATCCCTCAGCGCAGCGCTGAGGGATGGTGTGTGAAAATCACGCGGCCTTGTCTGCCAGCGAAGCGGCGCTGACCGGGAAGGTAAAATAGGTATCGGGATAGGGCTCATTTACCAATGTGAAGTGCCACCACTCCCCTGCATACGGCCGGAAGCCGTGCCGGACCATCACATCTCGCAGCAGCGCGCGCATGGCCGACTGCTCCGCGCTGATACCGGAAAAATCCGCGTGGCTGCGTGCGCCGAAATAATCAAACGTGCCGCCCATATCGACCTCGCGCCCCGTGCGCAGCTCCAGCAGCGTCAGATCGACCGTGCTGCCGCGGCTGTGACCGGAACGCTCGGCAATGTAGCCCTGCGAAAAGAGCGCACTTTTTTCCGTCTCCGGGTAAAAATACGCCTGCATACGGGTATCATCCGCATCCTGCGCCCAGCGCATGAACTGCGTCACCGCCGTCTGCGGGCGGTAGGCATCGAACACTTTCAGCCGGTAGCCCATGGCAGCCACCTCATCGCTGACCGCTCTGAGAGCCTTCGCCGCCTGTACGGTCAGCAGCGCGACCGGCTGCTCATACCCGTCGATACGCTCGCCCACGAAGTTATAGGTCGAATAATAGCGCATCTCAAGGATCACATCCGGCACGACCTCACTCAGCAAAACGAAGCCGGAGGCATCCTCCTCCGGCGGCACAGCCGCTCCCTGCTCAGTCGCTGCGGATGTGACCGCCGCCGTCGGTGCCGGCAGCGGCTGTTCACCGCTTTTTCCGGCACAGGCCGGAAGCGCACTCAGCAGTACCAGACACAACAGCAAGCACAGCAATTGTCTTATGCGCATTTCCTCACCCCGCAACAAAATCATTGCGATGATTCTATCATGTTTTCGGCACGTGGTAAATACGGCGCGCGGACAACGTCCCCGATTCTGCACAAAATGCAAACCCCTCCCGCAATATCAGATCGCAGGAGGGGGGTGGCGGAGAGTAAGGGATTCGAACCCCTGTGGCGTTGCCGCCTAACGGTTTTCAAGACCGCCCCGTTATGACCGCTTCGGTAACTCTCCGGATATACAGATAGAGAAACAAGACGCCGAAATCGGCGTCTTGTCTTTGGCGGAGAAGGAGGGATTTGAACCCTCGCGCCGCTTATCACAGCCTACTCCCTTAGCAGGGGAGCCCCTTCGGCCACTTGGGTACTTCTCCAAGCCGAATTCCACACATATATGGACGCGCGGCCAGCGCGCTGCATTATAGTAGCATATTCGGCAGCGGATGTCAACTTGTTTTTTTCGGTTGACAGCAGGCGGAAAATGCGCTATAAGTGTGCCTGAACAAAGGAGATACGTTTTATGCACTACACATCCGTACTTTGACCTCGACGGCACGCTGCTCGACACGCTCGGCGACCTGACCGCCGCCATGAACCGCACCCTCACCCGCCACGGCCTGCCGGAACGCACGCGGCAGCAGATGCGCGCCGCACTCGGCAACGGGGCGCGGCGACTGATGGAGCTGTGCGCCCCGGAGGGCATCGACAGAGCGCTGTTTGAGACGCTGCTGGCAGAGTATAACGCCGACTACGCCGCCCACTGCCGCATCGAGACCGCCCCCTACCCTGGCGTTGACGCGCTGCTGCGGCAGCTGCACGCGCAGGGGCGCAAGCTTGCCATCGTGTCCAACAAACCGGACGAGGCCGTGCGCGCACTACGGGCGGAGTTTTTCGCGGACACCGTGCCGATCGCCGTCGGCGAGAAGCAGGGCATCCGCCGCAAGCCCGCGCCGGACACGCTGCTGACCGCCATGGCGCAGCTCGGCGCCGAGCGCACGAGCACGGTCTACGTCGGCGATTCGGAGGTCGACATCGCCACGGCACGCGCGGCCGGTCTGCCGTGCATCAGCGTGCTGTGGGGCTTTCGTGACCGCGACCTGCTTGAGCAAGCCGGCGCGCAGCAGTTTGCCGCCGACGCCGGCGAGCTTGCAAGCCTGCTCGACTGAACGAAAACATCCACAGGCCTGTAGGGCAAACGCAATACTTTCTGACAATCATAAAAAATCCACCGACCTGGGGGCGGTGGATTTTTTATACCGTTTTGCGCGCTCAGTCTTTCTTTTTCATGAACTGACCGGCGGCGCGCATCATGAGACGCTTGGTGCCGGCGGTCTCAAAGTCCACCTCGAGCAGCGCGTCGCCACCCATGGGCTTGACCGCTGCGACGACACCGTCGCCAAATGCCTTGTGCACGACGCGGTCACCGACAGCAAAGGTCGGGGCTGCACCGGACGTGGGCTTTGCCGCGGGCGGCGCCGGGCGCATGGGCGGCTTGCGGCGCGGCTCCGGCGCGGAGACCGTGTAAGCGCGCGGCTCGCTCCGGCGCGGCGGATACTGCTGCTGGTCGCGGCTGGGCTCGGAATAGCCATAGCCGTGCGGGACATTGAGCTTTCGGATGTCCTCATCCGGGATCTCCTCGACAAAGCGGGAGACGCGGTTGGCCGTCGTACGCCCGTAGAGCAGGCGCTGGCGGGCACACGTGAGGATGAGGTGCTCACGCGCGCGGGTGAGCGCGACGTAGCACAGGCGGCGCTCCTCCTCCATTTCGTCCGGCTCGCCGATGCAGCGCAGGCCCGGGAAGATACCCTCCTCGCAGCCGACTATGAACACCGTCGGAAACTCCAGACCCTTGGCCGCGTGCATGGTCATGAGCGTGACGCAGTCGGCAGACTGGTCATAGTTATCGAGATCCGTATAGAGCGCGACCTCGTCGAGGAAGCCCGCGAGCGTGGGATTTTCGGCCTCCTTGGCAAAGGCGATGATGTTCGACTTGAGCTCCTGCACGTTTTCGATGCGCGCAGCGTCCTCCGCCGTGTTCTTCTCCTCAAGGGCGCGGACATAGCCGCTGCGCTCCACGACCAGATCATAGAGCTCATCGGGCGGCACAGTCTTGGCCTGCTCCTGCAGCTCCTCGATCAGGATGGCGAACTGGCGCAGACGCATCTGGCTGCGCTGCAGCTCGGGATACGCGTCGGCGTGGCGAATGATGTCAAAGAGGCTCGTCTGCTGCTCATGTGCGAGCTGCAAGGCCGCCTCGATCGTACGCGCGCCGATGCCGCGGGCGGGCGTGTTGATGATGCGCGTCAGGCGCAGATCATCGTCCGGCGTCTGGATGACGCACAGATAGGCCAGCATATCCTTGACCTCGGCACGGTCAAAAAAGCGCGTGCCGCCGACGATGCGGTACGGGATGCCGTTGCGCTTGAAGGCATATTCCAGCGGGTTCCACTGCGCGTTCATGCGGTAGAGCACGGCGTGGTCGCGGAAGTTGATCCCCTGCCCGAAATCGTCCATGATCTTTGCGGCGACGTAGCGCGCCTCGTCGTTCTCATTCGTGGCGCAGTAGAGCGTGAGCGGGTCACCGGCATCGGCCTTTGTCCAGAGCGTTTTGCCCTTGCGGCCGGTGTTGTTGGCGATGACGTGATTGGCGGCATCCAGGATGCGGCCGGTGCTGCGGTAGTTCTGCTCGAGGCGGATGGTGCGCGCGTTTTTGTACTGCTTTTCGAAATTGAGGATATTCTCGATCGTCGCACCGCGGAACTTGTAGATGCTCTGGTCATCGTCGCCGACGACGCAGATGTTGCCCCAGCCATCGGCAAGCAGAGCCGCGAGCTGATACTGGAGATTGTTCGTGTCCTGATACTCGTCGATGAGCACATAGCGGAAGCGGCGCTGCCAGTGCTCGCGCACGTCCTCATGCTCGTCGAGCAGGCGCACGGTGTTGTAGATCAGGTCGTCAAAGTCCATCGCCCCGGCGGAAAACAGGCGCTGCCAGTAGGTCTGGTATATCTCGCCGATGCGGATATTGCGCGGGTTGTGCGTGGCCTGTGCGCGCGCAAGGTACTGCTCGGGCGTGATGCCGGCATCCTTGGCGCGGCTGATCTCCGTGAGCACGGCGCGGTTCGGGAACGCCTTCTCATCGAGGTTCATCTCCTTGATGATGCGCTTGACGACCGCCAGACTGTCCGACGTGTCATAGATCGTGAAGCTGTTGGGATAGCCGAGCTTGTCCGCGTCCCGCCGCAGGATGCGCACGCACGCAGAGTGGAAGGTCGAGGCCCAGATATCCGCCGCGGCCTCCGGACCGAGCATCCGCTCAATACGCTCCTTGAGCTCATCCGCCGCCTTGTTCGTGAAGGTGATGGCGATGATGCGCCACGGCTCGACCGGCTCGACCGCCGCCGCCCTGCGCGCACGCTGCCGCTCGTCCGGCGTCAGATCTGTGCGCTCGAGCAGCGCGAGGTCCTCCTCCGTCGCCCATTCGGGCACTTCGTCCGTGTCCGCGCCGCGGCCGTACTGAATGAGATTTGCGATCCGGTGGATGAGCACCGTGGTTTTACCGCTGCCGGCGCCGGCCAGCAGCAGCAGTGGGCCTTCCGTAGCCAGGACCGCCTGTCTCTGCATATCGTTCAGGTTCGCGAAGTCCGCCGCGATGAAGCGTCTGCGCGCCTGCACATACCGTTGTTCAAAAGTCAGAGTTGTAGTATTCATAGCGTTTGATTTTACCACATTTTCTCCCACGAAACAAGGGGGCGCGTCCCCGTGGACGCTTTTGGGCAGACACGCGCAAAAACCCGCCGCTCTCCGGTCGGAAAACGGCGGGTCTCCATTTGTGTTGGGGGTCATTTCAAAATATCCTTCAGCTCGTGCATACCGTGGTTGGTCGTGACCACGACCACGCGGTCGCCGAGCTCGATGGCGTCGTTGCCGGACGGGACGCGGCACTTGCCGCGGCGGATGATCGAGGCGACGAGCACGGAGTCCTTGAGCTTGAGCGCCTTGAGCGGCACGTCGAGAAACTGGCTCTCGGCGCGCACGATGAACTCCAGCGCCTCGGCCTGACCGTCAGCCACCATGCGCAGAGTCTCCACGCCGCTGCTGTGCGCGGAGTTTTCCATCCAGCGGACATACTCCACGATGCGGCCGGCCGTGACGTCCGCCGGCTGGATGATCGTCGTGAGGCCATACGACTCGGCAAGCTGGATGAAGTTATCCTCATCGACCTTTGTGACGATCTTCGGCACATTCTCGTTGTAGGCGAACGAGGAGATGATGAGATTCGTCTCGTCCGACTCCGTGACCGTGACGAGTGCGTCCGCCGACGAGAGTCCCTCCTCGCGCAGCACATCCGGCTTTGTACAGTCGGCGCAGATGATGGTTGCCTCCGGCAGGAGTGTCTTCATGACGCGGCAGCGCGCCGGGTCGCGCTCAATGATCGTCGAGTGGATGCGCATCCTCGCCAGCTCCAGCGCCAGCCGCTCGGCGATACGGCCGCCGCCGACAATGATGACGCTCTCGGCTTCATGGCGGAATTCGCCGATCTTACGAAAGAGCTCATGCAGCTCATGCGGCGCACCGACCACGGTGACATAGTCCCCGGCGGCGAGCACAAAATCGCCGTTCGGGATCGTCACGCTGCCCTCGCGCTCCACGGCGCAGATCAGGATGCCCTCGCTGTAGCGGCTGCGAAAATCGTTCAGGCGCAGGCCATCGAGCTTACTGCCCTCGCGCAGCTTGAACTCGACAAGCTCCACGAGCCCGTTTGCAAATGGCTCGACTTTTGTAGCAGCCGGAAAACGCAGCGTGCGCGAGATCTCCTTGGCGGAGGTACGCTCGGGATTGATGGACAGGCTCAGCCCCAGCTCGTCCTGAAGCAGCACCACGTCCTGATAATACTCCTCGTCACGCACGCGCGCGATCGTATGCGTCGCGCCGAGCTTGCGCCCGACCATGCAGCTGATGAGATTGGTCTCATCCGAAGTCGTTGCGGCGATGAGCAGATCCGCATCCGCGACATTTGCAATGCGCAGCTGGTCGACATTGGCACGTCCCTCGACCACGATCACATCCAGCGTGGAGGAAATATAAGCGGCACGCTCCGGGTCGCCCTCGACGACGGTAATGTCATGCCCTTCTGTCAGGAGCTGCTCCGCGATGGCATACCCCACGCGGCCAGCGCCCACGATCACAATTTTCATAGTCTACGCTCTCCAATTATCATGTTCGGATCTCGGATCCACGGGTCGAAATATTATAGCAGATATTCCCCCGCGTTTCAACAGCGAACACGTGAATTTCCAAGGGATCGGTTTGTGAATAAAGCGTAAAAAATCTGAAAAACCAACACGCTGCCGCTTGACGAACGCCGGTGCTGCGCTTATCATAATAGCCTATACTTATTTAATCTGTAGAAAGGCCGCTGCGACACGCGGCATCCATATAAAGGAGCATCCCATCCATGCTGGAACTGAAACACATCACCAAGGTATACGAGGCCGGAACGACACAGGTCGAGGCGCTCAAGGGCATCGACATCGCCTTCCGCGAGAATGAGTTTGTTGCAATTCTCGGCCAGTCCGGCTGCGGTAAGACCACGCTGCTGAACATCATCGGCGGGCTTGACCGCTACACCTCCGGCGATCTCATCATCAACGGCCGCTCCACAAAGGAATACGACGACCGCGACTGGGATACCTACCGCAACCACTCCATCGGCTTTGTCTTTCAGAGCTACAACCTCATCCCGCACCAGAGCGTGCTGGCAAACGTCGAGCTCGCGCTCACGCTCTCCGGCGTCTCCGGTGAGGAGCGGCGCGCGCGCGCCGTCGAGGCGCTGGAAAAGGTCGGTCTGGGCGACCAGCTTGACAAGGCGCCGAACCAGATGTCCGGCGGCCAGATGCAGCGTGTGGCCATCGCGCGCGCCATTGTCAACAACCCCGATATCCTGCTGGCTGACGAACCGACCGGCGCGCTCGACAGCGAGACGAGCGTGCAGATCATGAATCTGCTGCAGGAAATTGCAAAGGATAAGCTCATTATCATGGTCACGCACAACCCGGATCTGGCGTCGAAATATGCCACGCGCACCGTGCGGCTGCTCGACGGCAGGATCGTCGGCGATGACAACCCCTGCACGGAGTCCGAGACGTCCGCGCCCGTGACCGTCAAGGTCAAGGAGCACACGTCCATGAGCTTTGCCACCGCCATGAGCCTGTCGCTGCACAACCTCATGACGAAAAAGGCGCGCACCCTGCTCACGGCGTTTGCGGGCTCGATCGGCATCATCGGTATCGCGCTCATCCTCTCGCTCTCGCACGGCTTCCAGTCCTACATCAACACCGTGCAGGAGCAGACGCTCTCGTCCTACCCGCTGACGATCGAGGCAAACCCCGTGGATATGTCCGGGATGCTCACGGCCATGACGGGCGCGAAGGACGACGAAAAGGAAACACATGATCTCGACAAGGTCTACGCCAACACCGTCATGTACAGCATGCTCAACTCCATGGTCAGCAGCGCGACCGGTCAGTCGAACAACCTGCCGGCATTCAAGGAATACCTCGAAGACCCCGACAACAAGATCCATGACTACATCAGCGGCATCCAGTACACATACGACATGGGCTTTGCCGTCTACACCGAGGACCCGAACGGCACCGTCATCAAGGCCGACACGACCGAGCTGCTGCAAAACGTCATGAAGTCCATGTACGGCGGCGACTACACGGCCTACTTTGACTCCATGGGTGGGTTTTACTCCGGGTTCAACGTCTGGCAGGAGCTGCTGTCCGGCGAGGACGGCGCGCTCGTGAGCGCCTCGACGCAAAACCAGTACGATGTGATCTACGGCTCATGGCCGCAGAATTACAACGAGGTCGTACTCGTCGTGGATAAAAACAACGAGATCTCCGACCTTACGCTCTACGCGCTCGGCCTCGAGAGCATGGACGACATCAGCAACGCCATGATGCAGTCCATGAGCAAAAAGCAGATCGACACGACGCAGGAAAGCTGGAGCTATGCTGACCTCTGCGGCCGCGACTTCAAGCTTATCCTCCCCTCGGAGGGCTACGTCGCCAGCGGCGCGGGCTACACGGATATCAGCCAGACGAGCGACGGCCTGCACCGGCTCTACCACAGCGACAATGTCGGCGTGCCGCTCAAGATCGTCGGCATCGTGCGCCCGGCAAAGGGCAGCGTGACCGGCAGCACCTACGGTGCGATCGGCTACACCTCCGCTCTGACTGACTATGCCATCGAGCACGCCGACAACACCGAGATCATCCAGAAGCAGCTGGCAGACCCGGATGTGGACGTGTTCACGGGCTCCGCGTTCCCGAACGCCGCGACCGCCACGACCGATCAGAAGGTTGCTGCGGCACAGGCCTATCTGAACAAGCTGAGTGTGGACGACCGTGCAAGCGTCTACCGCAAGTATATGACCACGCCGGACGACGCCACGCTCGACGCCGCGCTCACGCAGGCGATGGCAGGCTTTACCCGCGACAGCGCCAAGGAGATGGCTGACAACGGCATTTTCGAAGCCAGCGGCAAAACCGCGCAGCAGATGAAGGATATGATCGACGCCATGGACGAGGAGACGTTCACACGCTTTTTCCGTCCGTATCTGCGCGCGATGCTGTCCATGCAGATGCAGCAGGAGACAGTCAAGTCCTACAGCGGCATGACCTCGCAGGAGATCGTCTCCGCCATCAACGCCAAAGGCATCAGCCGCAGCCAGTACGCTGACGTTTATGACAACTACGTCGCCTCCTCCGCCAGCGGCTCAACCTATCAAAACAATCTCAAAAAGCTCGGCTATGTCGACAAGGATTCTCCGAGCGCCATCAACATCTACGCCTCGAGCTTTGAAAACAAGGACCGCATCTCCGACTGCATTGATGACTACAACGCCGACAATCCGGACAATCAGATCAGCTTCACCGATTACATCGGTCTGCTCATGAGCAGCATCACGACGATCATCAACGCCATCAGCTACATGCTCATCGCCTTTGTGGCCATCTCTCTCGTCGTGTCGTCGATCATGATCGGCATCATCACCTACATCTCCGTGCTCGAGCGCACGAAGGAGATCGGCATCCTGCGCTCGATCGGCGCAAGCAAGCAGGATATCTCGCGCGTATTCAACGCCGAGACGCTCATAGAGGGCTTCACAGCCGGCGTCATAGGCATCCTGTGTACGCTGATCCTGCTCATACCCATCAACCTCATCGTGCACCACCTGACCGGTCTGCCGACGCTGAGCGCGATCCTGCCGGTGCTCGGCGCGGTCCTGCTCATCCTCATCAGCATGGCGCTGACGTTCATCGCCGGTCTCATCCCGTCGGGCATGGCTGCGAAGAAAGACCCCGTCGTCGCGCTGCGCACCGAATAAGCCCAAAACGCATATTTCTACAGCCTCCGTGCAAACTAGGGTCACCTACATTTGCACGGAGGTTTTGCATGATGAAGCAGAAACTGTTCGCAGCCGTATGCGCCTTTGCGCTCTGCGCGGCGCTGGGTACGGCCATCCACGCCGGACAGGAAGCGGAGACCGCCGCACCTGTGGCGGAAAATCTGGAGCTGACCACGTTCCGCAACACGTCCGTCGGCGGTACGCTGAGCGCCAGCGCGCCCGACGGCAGCCCCCTCACCTTCCGCATCACGACTGAGCCCATCAAGGGCACGGTGACGCTCACCGACGACGGCACGTTCGTTTACACCCCAGCCGACGGCAAGCGCGGGCGCGACTACTTCGGCTTTCGCGCCGCCGACAGCAGCGGCAGAGAGTCGCAGGAGGCGACCGTGATCATTGCCATCAAGAAGCAGAAGCCGGACGTCACCTACAGTGACATGGCCGGGCGGGCGGAGGAATATGCTGCCGTGCTGCTCGCCGAGCAGGGCGTGTGCGTCGGCCGGCAGGTCGGCGGGCAGTATCTCTTCGACCCGGACAGCAACGTGCCGCGCGGTGAATTTCTCGCCATGTGCATGCACCTGACCGGGACGGAAATGCTGCAGGGCGTGCTCTCGACGGGCTTCGGCGATGATGCGCAGATCCCCGCGTGGTCAAAGGCGTATGTTGCGACCGCGCTCATGAACGGCGATGTCTGCGGCTGCTCCGACGGCACGGCCATCGTGTTCGACGCACAGCGCGGCATCACGGCGGCGGAGGCTGCCGTCATGCTCGGCAGCTTTCTCGAGCCCTCCCCCGCCGCCCTCACGCGCTCAGACGTCCCCGACTGGGCGTGTGCTGCCGTTGCAAGCCTGACATCGTGCGGCGTGTTTCCGGACGGCGCGGACACCGCCGCACCCATCACGCGCGCCGAGGCTGCACAGATGCTGCTGGGCGCGTATGAGCTGCTGCAAAAGCGATAAATAACCAGCCCGTTTCCGAAGCCGGAAACGGGCTGGTTTTCTGTTACCCCTCGTGCAGGATGCTGCGCACCGCCTCCGGCGCAAGCTCCGGAAACGGGAGCACGGGCTGCGGCACGGCTTCGTGCGCGCCGATGTGCTTTTCCATCCAGACCATGGAGTACCATGTGCCGAACTTATAGCCGCAGCGCGAAAACTCGCCCACGAGCCGATAGCCGATGTGCGCGTGAAACTGCGCACTGTTTTTCGTCAGGTGTACGTCGTCCGCCCCATCCGGGTATGCGATGCAGGCGTAGAGCGTCTGCACGTGCTGCGCGCGCAAAAGCGCCTCGAGCGCGGCATACAGCCGCCTGCCGATCCCCTGCCGGCGCTGATCCTCGCGCAGGTAGATGCTCACCTCGGCAGCCCAGGCATAGGCCGCGCGCTCACCGAACGCGCCGGCATAGGCGTAGCCGACGATCTCTCCGCCGCGCACGGCGACCAGATACGGATAGCGCCGGAGCGTGGCGCGCATGCGTGCGGCGAATGCTTCGACATCCGGCACGGTGCACTCAAACGTGATGGCCGTCTTTTCCACGTAGGGTGCATAGATCGCGCGCAGCGCGGGCGCATCGCTCAGGCTCGCGGGGCGCAGATACAAGGTGTTCGCGTCCATACCTTCTTCACTTTCCGCTGTCGCCGTAGTTTGCGAGCACGCGCGCGGACGGGTCGTTCACATCGCAGCCGGCCCATGCCTTGTTCGGCATCCAGAAGCCGGACACCATGCGCGCCTGATCGGGATAGTACCGCTCGAAGAGCTCACGATAGAGCAGCGACTCCTTAGTAAACGGCTGCGCGAAATCATACTTCCGGCGCAGGATGTCGAAGGCGATGTCCGTATATGTCTCCTCGGCGTAGGCCTTGAGGTCATCGACCATCGAGTGGCCGACCGCATCACTGAAGGCCGCCTTCTCGCGCATAAGGATGTCATGCGGCAGCCAGTCGCCCTCAAAGGCATGGCGCAGCAGGTACTTGCCCTTGCCGTAGACGTTGCACTTCTTGGCAGGATCGATGGACATGACATATTGCACGAAGTCCAGATCGCCGAACGGCACACGCGCCTCAAGGCTGTTGACGGAGATGCAGCGGTCGGCGCGCAGCACGTCATACATATGCAGCTCGCGGATGCGCTTGGCCGACTCCTCCTGAAATGCCGCAGGGCTCGGCGCGAAGTCCGTATACTTGTAGCCGAAGAGCTCGTCGGAGATCTCGCCCGTGAGCAGTACACGCAGATCGGTCTGCTCATGGATGGCCTTGCAGACGAGGTACATGCCGATGCTCGCGCGGATGGTCGTGATGTCATACGTGCCGAGCAGTGCCACGACCTCCGGCAGCGCCTGGAGCACATCCTCGCGCGTGATGATGACCTCGGTGTGGTCGGCGTGCAGATACTCCGCCACCTCGCGGGCATATTTCAGGTCGATGGCGTCGCTGCGCATGCCGATGGCAAATGTGCGGATGGGCTTTTTGAGCAGCTTTGCCGAGATTGCGCACACGAGGCTGCTGTCCAGGCCGCCGGAGAGCAGGAAGCCGAGCGGTGCGTCGGCATCGAGGCGCTTCTGCACACCGGCGATGAGCTTTTCGCGGATGTTCGTGCAGACAGTCTCCAGATCATCCTCACAGACGGCATCTACGTGCGTCATGTCGCGGTAGCAGGTGAACTTACCGTCGGCATAATAGTGGCCGGGCGGAAACGGCATCACATCATGCACGAGACCGACAAGGTTTTTCGCCTCGCTGGCAAAGATGATCGCGCCCTCGGCGTCGTAGCCGTAGTACAGCGGTCGGATGCCGATCGGGTCACGCGCCGCGACAAGACCGCCGCGCTTGGCGTCATAGATGATCATGGCAAACTCTGCGTCGAGACCGCGGAACATCTCCAGCCCCTCGCGTTCGTAGAGCGGAAGCAGGATCTCACAGTCGGATTCGCTCTCGAACGTCTCGCCCTCGGCGATCAGCCGCTCACGGATGGGACGAAAGCCGTAGATCTCACCGTTGCACACGAGCGCGCTGCCATCACGCGTGAACGGCTGCATGCCTTCCGGATGCAGCCCCATGATGGCCAGCCGGTGAAAGCCGAGCGTCGCCGCGCCGATATGGAGCATGCGCGTATCGTCCGGGCCGCGGGAAATGGTCTTGTCAAAGCCGGTGCGCAGCGCCTGCGCGGAGATGGACGTGCCGAGATAACCGATGATGGAACACATAGAATTTTCCTCCTGAATAAAAAATATGCAGCTACCGTCCGGACAATAGGACGAGTAGCTGCATACCGTGGTGCCACCTATTTTACTTCTCAAGGGTTCAAACAAACCGCACCGGGATAACGTCCGGCTAAGACGGCGCACCTACTGAGGCATACGCCCGTTCGGATTGCAGCTCGGGAGGGTTCTTCACACGGGCTCTGTTATGCGGCTCGCACCGTCCCGCACTCGCTGGAAATGAGCACCCGTGCTACTTTTCTCCGTCAACGCTTTTGACAGATGTAGGGAAATGAAAGAAGAGAAAAGAAAGAGAAAACGTTGTTACCGCACACTGAACAGCAGGTCGCCGTAGGACGGCACCGGCCACTTGTCAGACGGCGTCATGGTCTCGAGCTGGTCGATCGTAATGCGCAGCTCCGCCATGGCGGAAAAGACCTTGTCACGATAGTAGTTGGCCAGCGCCTGGCTGCCCTCAACGGTCTTGGCGCCCATGAGCGCCTCATCAAGGCTGCGCACCTTGCGGTACGCATCGCCCAGCAGCGCAGACATCTCGGGGATGATGCTCTCCTCGTACGAGCAGTCGGCCGTGACGGACGCGGCGTGGATGGCTGCGGCAGTCTCGGACAGCTCGCGCAGATAGCTGCTGACGGCGGGCATGATATCGCGCCGCGCCATCTCAAGCATGGTCAGCGCCTCGATGTTGAGGATCTTGCTGTAGTTTTCGAGGTGGATCTCATAGCGTGCCTCCATCTCGGTGCGGGTATAGACATGGTGCTTGGTAAAGAGCGCCACGTTCTTGTCGGCAAGGTAATACGGCAGCGCTTCGGGCGTCGTGCGCAGGTTCAGCAGACCGCGGCGCTCCGCCTCTGCGATCCATGCCTCGTCATAACCGTTGCCCTTGAAGAGGATGCGCTTGTGCTTGATGAGCACGCTGCGGATGAGCGCCTGCAGATCGGCCTCAAAGTCCTTGCTGCCCTCGAGCGCATCGGCAAACTGCTCAAGGCTCTCGGCGACCGCCGTGTTGAGCACGACGTTGATGCCGGAAATGGAAGCCGAGGAACCGGGCATGCGGAACTCGAACTTGTTGCCGGTGAACGCAAACGGAGAGGTGCGGTTGCGGTCAGTCGTGTCCTTGGGGAAGCGCGGCAGCGCGTGCACGCCGATCTTCATCAGCTGTCTTTCCTTGCCGCAGTAGGCCGTCTCGTCAACGATCGCGTTGAGGATCTCCTCGATCTCGTCGCCGACGTACATCGAAACGATCGCCGGAGGCGCCTCGTTCGCGCCGAGGCGGTGATCGTTTGCGGCCGACGCCACGCTGATGCGCAGCATATCCTGATAGTCGTCCACAGCCTGAATGACCGCGCACAGGAACAGCAGGAACTGCGCGTTTTCCGCCGGTGTCTCACCGGGCTCAAGCAGGTTCATGCCGGTGTTGGTGGTCAGCGACCAGTTGTTGTGCTTGCCGGAACCATTGACGCCGGCAAACGGCTTTTCATGCAGCAGGCAGACCATGCCGTGGCGCGAGGCCACCTTCTGCATGATCTCCATCGTCAGCTGGTTCTGGTCAGCGGCGATGTTGCCGGTCGTGAACACGGGCGCAAGCTCGTGCTGCGCGGGAGCAACCTCGTTGTGCTCGGTCTTGGCATAGACACCGAGCTTCCAGAGCTCCTCATCGAGATCCTTCATGAATGCCGCAACGCGCGGCTTGATGCTGCCGAAATAGTGATCGTCAAGCTCCTGACCTTTCGGCGGCTTTGCACCGAAGAGCGTGCGCCCGGTGTAGATCAGATCCTTGCGGCGGTTATAGACATCTTTGTCCACGAGGAAATACTCCTGCTCGGGGCCGACCGTCGTGCGCACGGCGGTCACGTCCGCGTTGCCGAACAGGTGGATCACGCGCAGAGCCTGACGGTTGAGCGCCTCCGCGCTGCGCAGCAGCGGCGTCTTTTTATCGAGCGCCTCACCGCCGTAGGAGCAGAACGCCGTCGGGATGCACAGGACGTTATCCTTGATAAAGGCATAGGACGTCGGATCCCACGCGGTATAGCCGCGCGCTTCAAACGTCGCGCGCAGGCCGCCGGACGGGAAGCTGGAAGCATCCGGCTCGCCGCGGACAAGCTCCTTGCCGGAAAACTCCATGATCACCTGACCGCCGCCGCAGGGAGAGATGAAGCTGTCATGCTTCTCGGCGGTGATGCCGGTCATCGGCTGGAACCAGTGCGTGAAGTGCGTCGCGCCCTTCTCGATCGCCCAGTCCTTCATGGCATTGGCCACGATGCGCGCTGCGTCGTCATCGAGACGCTTGCCCTTTTCCATCGTCGCCTGCACCTGCCGGTAGGTCTCCTTCGGCAGCCGCTCGCGCATGACTGCGTCGCTAAATACCATAGAGCCAAAAATGTCAGAGATCTTATCCATTTTCCAGGTCCCCTTTCTATATTTCAAAATCTGTGTCAACAACGAAAAAACGGCACTGGTGCCCGGAGATCATTCGCTCTCCACGACGCCATTGCCGTTTCAATGTGGAAAATATACGCCTGTTGCAGAAAAATGTCAAGCGGGCCGAGCGCAATTTCTTTCGGCGGATTTCACAGAATTTTCGGCAGATCCGGGCAAGATTTTATTCTTGACATGTGCAAAACCCGTGGTGTATTATATACATGGATTTTTGATTGGAAAAATTCTGTGTGCCGCTGATACGGTCATGAAAGTACATATGGTATCTTTTCGAGAACGCTGACGTTTCACGATGACCCGGGGGAAAGTGCCCCTTATCGGCATCGGAAGCGTCTTTTTGTTTTCCCGCCCTGATTTCAAATTGCGAGGTGACGCGTATGAATTCGTCCCTGCACACCGTGAGCGCCCTGCTCGTCTCCGCCTCTGAGGCGCAGACCAAGCGCATCGGTGCCCTGCTCACACGCGCACGCATCGTCCCGTTTGAACACGCAGACAGCGTCCGGCAAGCACTCGACCTGTTCGACGCCGGCGGCATCGACGGCGTGCTCATCGCAGAGCCGGTCACCGGCAGCTCCGGACAGGAGCTGGCACTGCAGCTCAAAAAGCGGCGCTGCATGGCGGTGCTGCTGCTGGCTGAGCCCGCGCACGCAGACGCGGCCGCCGCCCTGCTGGAGCAGTCCGGCGTGCTGGTGCTGCCGAATGACGCGCCGGAATCGCTCATCGTGCAGACCATCCGGCTGCTGGCTGCCGTGCGTATTCAGCTCGAGCAGATGCAGCACAAGACGGAAAAGCTGGAGGCAAAGGTCGCCGACATCCGCATCATCAACCGCGCAAAGCTCCTGCTTGTGCAGCACCTGCAGATGACGGAGACGGAGGCGCACAAATACATCGAAAAGCAGGCGATGAACACCAGTATGCCGCGGCGTACCATCGCAGAAAATATCATCCGCACCTATGAAGATTGAGGGGGCTTATTCATGACCAAGTACATTTTCGTTACAGGCGGCGTTGTTTCCGGGCTCGGCAAGGGCATTACGGCGGCCTCGCTCGGCCGTCTGCTCAAGGCGCGCGGCCTGAAGGTTGCGGCGCAGAAGCTCGATCCCTATATTAACGTAGACCCCGGCACAATGAGCCCTTACCAGCACGGCGAGGTGTACGTCACCGAGGACGGCGCCGAGACTGATCTCGATCTCGGCCACTATGAGCGCTTCATCGACGAGGATCTGAACAAATACTCCAACCTCACGACCGGAAAGGTCTACTGGAACGTGCTCAACAAGGAGCGGCGCGGTGAATATCTCGGTGAGACGGTGCAGGTCATCCCGCACATCACAAACGAGATCAAAGACTTCATTTACAGCGTCGGCAGCAAGACGAACGCTGACGTCGTCATCACCGAGGTCGGCGGCACGACCGGCGATATCGAGAGCCAGCCGTTTCTCGAGGCCATCCGGCAGGTCGGGCTCGAGGTCGGGCGTGAAAATGCACTCTACATCCATGTGACGCTCGTGCCGTATCTGCACGGCAGCGAGGAGCACAAGACAAAGCCCACGCAGCATTCCGTAAAGGAACTGCAGGGCATGGGCATTTCCCCGGACATCATTGTGCTGCGCTGCGACGAGCCGCTCGAGGAATCCATCTTCCGCAAGATCTCCCTGTTCTGCAACGTCAAGCCAGACTGCGTGATCGAGAACATGACGCTGCCTGTGCTGTACGAGGCGCCGATCATGCTCGAGCGCAACCGCTTTTCCGAGATCGTCTGCCGTGAGCTGCATATCGACGCGCCCGCGCCGGACATGACTGAGTGGGACGCCATGCTCGAGAGCATCCGTAGCCGCTCGCGCCGCGTGACGATCGGGCTCGTTGGAAAATACGTCCAGCTGCACGACGCATATCTGTCCGTGGCCGAGGCACTGCGCCACGCCGGATACGTCTATGGCGCGCGTGTCGACATTCAATGGATTGACAGCGAGACGATCACGCGCGATAATGTAGAGGAGGTGCTCGGCGGATGCGACGGCATCCTCGTGCCCGGCGGCTTCGGCAACCGCGGCATTGAGGGCAAGATCGCGGCCGCGCACTATGCCCGCACGCACAATGTTCCCTACCTCGGCATCTGTCTGGGCATGCAGATCGCGGTCATCGAGTTTGCACGCTCCGTCTGCGGGCTGGCAGACGCCAATTCCGGCGAGTTCGACGAGAGCAGCACAAACAAGGTCATCGACTTCATGCCTGACCAGAGCGATGAGATCGACAAGGGCGGCACGCTGCGTCTCGGCGCGTATCCGTGCTGCATCGTGCCCGGCACAAAGATGGCGGAATGCTACGGCACGGCGGAGATCTCCGAGCGCCACCGCCACCGGTACGAGTTCAACAACAACTACCGCACACTCATGCAGGAAAAGGGGCTCGTGCTCTCCGGTCTGTCTCCGGACGGACACATTGTGGAGACCGTTGAGATCCCCGAAAACGATTTTTATATCGGCGTACAGTACCATCCCGAGTTTAAGAGCCGCCCGAACAAGGCGCACCCCCTGTTCAAGGGCTTGATCTCGGCGGCACTGCGCCACACAGAAAGAGGATAACGCATGCACGATCGCTACACCAATCCCCTGTGCACCCGCTACGCCGGGCGCACAATGCAGCACATTTATTCCGATGACAACAAATTCTCCACCTGGCGCAGGCTCTGGGTCGCGCTGGCGGAGAGCGAGCAGGAGCTCGGTCTGCCGATCACGGACGCACAGCTCGAGCAGCTGCGCGCGCACATCACGGACATCGACTATGCCTATGCCGCCGAGCGCGAGCATGAGGTACGGCATGACGTGATGGCGCACGTGCTGACCTACGGCGCGTGCTGCCCGGACGCAAAACCCATTTTGCACCTCGGCGCAACGTCCTGCTACGTCGGCGACAACACGGACATCATCCTCATGCGTGAGGCGCTCGAGCAGATCCGCAGCCTGCTGGTCAACGTCATTCAGGCGCTGGCGGACTTTGCCGAGACGCACAAGGCGCAGCCGACGCTCGCCTACACGCATTTTCAGGCCGCACAGCCGACGACCGTCGGCAAGCGCGCCACGCTCTGGGCACAGGATCTGCTGATGGATCTTGAGCAGCTCGAGTTCCAGCTGGAGCATCTCAAGCTCCTCGGCTGCAAGGGTACGACCGGCACGGGAGCAAGCTTCCTCGCCCTGTTTGACGGCGACGAGCAAAAGGTCGTCGCGCTCGAGCGGAAGATCTGCGAAAAGATGGGCTTTTCCGGCGCATATCCCGTCAGCGGCCAGACCTATTCGCGCAAGGTGGACTTTCAGGTGCTGCAGGTGCTGTCCGGCATCGCGCAGAGCGCGTCGAAGTTCTCGAGCGACATCCGGCTGCTGTCCCACCTCAAGGAGGTGGATGAGCCGTTCGAGAGCGGCCAGATCGGCTCGTCGGCCATGGCCTACAAGCGCAATCCCATGCGCAGCGAGCGCATTGCCTCCCTGTCGCGCTATGTCATCTGCGATCTGCAGAATGCCGCCGTCACGGCCAGCGCCCAGTGGTTCGAGCGCACGCTCGACGACTCGGCCAACCGTCGCATCAGTATCCCGGAGGCGTTTCTCGCCACTGACGGCATCCTGACGCTGTACCTCAATGTTATCCGCGGCCTGACCGTGTATCCGAAGATGGCCGAAAAGCATCTGGCGGAGGAACTGCCGTTTCTCGCCACAGAGAACATTCTCATGTACTGCGTCAAGGAAAAGGGCGGCGACCGGCAGGCGCTGCATGAGGCCATCCGGCAGCACAGCGTCGCCGCCGGCAAAGCCGTCAAGCTCGGCGGCGGCAGCAACGACCTGCTCGCGCGCATTCTTGACGACCCCACCTTCGGGCTCACGCGCGATGAGCTGGATAAATTGGTCGACCCCCATGCCTTCACCGGCATGGCCGTACACCAGACCGAGACGTTCCTGCGCGAGCAGGTCACGCCGGTCCTGAACAAATATACAACACTGCTCGGATGCGAAGCATCCGTCAACGTGTAAGTAACAGGAGGTTTCTCTAATATGCTGACATCCATTGTAGGCATCAACTGGGGTGACGAGGGCAAGGGCCGCATGGTCGACCTGCTCAGTCAGAAGTATGACGTCGTCGTGCGCTATCAGGGCGGCAACAACGCCGGCCACACCGTCATCAACGACAAGGGCAAGTTCGTGCTCAATCTCATGCCGAGCGGCATCCTGCGCGACGAGACCGTGAACGTGCTCGGCCCCGGCATGGTCATTGATACGGAGCACATGTTCCATGAGGTCGAGCGTCTGCGCGCCGGCGGCATCACCGTCACGCCCGAGCACCTGAAGATCAGCGACAAGGCCGTCATCTGCATGCCGTACCACAAACTGCTCGACTGCCTGGAGGAAGACCGTCTGGCGGACAAGAAGTTCGGCTCGACCCGCCGCGGCATCTCCCCCGCCTACTCGGACAAATATATGAAGAAGGCGCTGCGCATGGGTGAGCTCGCCGACCGCGACGCGCTCAAGGCGCGCCTTGCCGATATCCTGGAGTGGAAAAACCTCTTCGTCGTCAACGGTTATCACCATGACCCCATCAACCTCGACGAGATGATGGACTGGATCGACACCTACGCCATGCCGTTCAAGGAGTATGTCTGCGACACGACCGACTACCTCTCCGAGGCCATTGAGGACAACAAGTCCGTGCTCTTCGAGGCCCAGCTCGGTGCGCTGCGCGACATTGACTACGGCATCTATCCGTACACCTCCGGCTCGTCGACGATCGCGGCCTATGCCCCCATCGGCGCGGGCATCCCGGAGGCGCGGCTCGACACGATCATCGGCATCATGAAGGCCTACTCCACCTGCGTAGGTGAGGGCCCGTTCACATGCGAGATGTTCGGCGACGAGGCCACCGCACTGCGTGACGCCGGTGGCGAATACGGCGCCGCCACCGGCCGTCCGCGCCGCGTGGGCGGGTTTGACGTGGTCGCCTCCCGCTACGGCGTGAAAATGCAGGGCTGCACCAGCATCGCACTGACGAAGCTCGACGTGCTGTCCTACCTGGACAAGATCCCCGTGTGCGTCGCCTACGACATCGACGGTGAGCGCGTGGACCGCTTCCCCATCGGCGTGAAGCTGGCCAAGGCCAAGCCCATCTACGAGTACCTGCCCGGCTTCCACTGTGATATCTCCGGCTGCCGCAAGGTGAGCGATCTGCCGAAGGAGGCGCTCGACTACGTGCACTACCTTGAGGGCACTGTCGGCTGCCGCATCAAGTACGTTTCCGTCGGCCCCGACCGCGATGCGTACATCAAAATGTTCTGAGACCGCCGAAACCGGCGCTCTGCTGATGCAGAGCGCCGGTTTTCCTGTCTGTGAGCGCTGTGGTTGCCTTTTGCGCACGTGTGCGGTAGAATAAGAGTCAACTACCCCTTAGGAGGAACATCATGCGAAAACGTTTTCTTGCCTGTCTGCTTCTAGCCGCCCTGCTGACCGGAAGCGCGGCTGGCGCATACCTTCCTGCCGCGGAGGCAGCCAGCCCCGATGTGTATTCCGCCGGTGAACAGATCACAGGTGTCGGCGTCGACGTCAGTCAGTTTCAGGGTGACATCGACTGGGGCACGGCTGCGCGGAGTATCGACTTTGCCATCATCCGCTGCTACGCCCGCGGTCAGGCCGACCAAAAATGGAGCGTCAATGCCGCCGCGTGCGAGCGGCTCGGCATTCCCTACGGCGCGTACGTCTACTCCGCCGCCAAAACAGACGCGCAGGCCCGAAGCGAGGCGGAGGGCGCGCTGCAGCAGCTGCGCGGCAAAAGCCTGCGGCTGCCGGTCTACCTCGATCTGGAGGATGAGAGTGTGCGCACCGGCTGCACGAAAGCCGAGATCCTGCGCCATGCGACCATCTTCTGCGACACGCTACGCGCAGCAGGCTACAGCGTCGGCATTTACGCCAATCGTTACTGGTGGACGACCGTGCTCGACGACCCGGCCTATGAGCAGTGGGATCGCTGGCTCGCCGTCTGGGATGCGGAGACCGGCTACAGCGGCAGCTACAGCACATGGCAGTGCAGCAACAGCGCCCGCATCTCCGGCATCCCGACGAACGTTGATCTGAATCTGCGCTACGGCACATCGCTCAATGCAGGGCACACGCATGATTACCGCGTCACAAAACACACGGAGCCGTCGTGCACAGACTTCGGCAGCCGCATCTACACCTGCGGCAGCTGCGGCGCATCCGTGACCCAGCCGCTGCGTCCGCTGCGCAGCTGCCCGAGCAAGAATCTGAGCGATGTCCCTGCGCCGGACAACTGGGCGCACGCCGGCATTGATTTCTGCGTGCGCACCGGCTTGATGTCCGGCGTTGGCAGCGGCCGCTTCGACCCGAAGGGCACGACCACACGCGCGCAGGCGGTGCAGGTCCTCTACGAGCTCTCCGGCGCGCCAAAGGTCAGCGGCAAGACCCCGTTTACGGATCTGACGCACGGCTGGTATCAGAGTGCCGTGCTCTGGGCGTACCAGACCGGCGTGACAGCCGGAACAAGCCGGACGACCTTCTCCCCTGACGATCCGGTAACGCGCGAGCAGCTCGCCGCATTGCTCATGGAGTACGCAGACCGCATCCTGAAGCTCCGGCATACGTGGACGCCCGCGAACCTGAACGATTTCCCGGACGGCGGATATGTGGCCGGCTGGGCGCGCAGCGCAATGGCGGACGCCGTCGCGCTCGGCCTGATCTCCGGGTCAAACGACAACGGCGTCAACTACCTGCGCCCGCAGGGGCACGCCGCGCGCGAGCAGACCGCCACGATTCTGTCGGCGTTTTGCCAGAATGTGAAAAAAGGATAACAGCAAAGCGGCGCTCCGGGAACGGAGCGCCGCTTTGCTTGTCAAAGAATCTCATAGAGTTTGCGCCCGCAGGCGCAAAGAAAGTCCCAATCATTTTCTTCGGCGACATGCGCGGCGAAGAAAATACTTCTCGGCCTGCAAACGTGCGAGCCGGCCGCCTCTGGCAGCCGGTGAGTGCGCTGCGGTCAGGCCGCAACCCCCTTTGTCAAAAAAGCAGTACTTTTTTTGACAGTCTCAGCGGCGCTCCGGTAACGGAGCGCCGCTTTCGTATGGAAGCCTTATCCGATGCCGCCGAGGATCGCCCCGGCGATCAGCGCCACGAGCACACTGGCGCAGTAGACATATTTGCCGGCCGGATAATACCAGCCGCCGATGGGCTTGCGCGCGCCAAGGTTGACGCTCTCGAGCACGAGCTTTTTACCGCCAATCCAGAAGAACATTACTGCCGCGAGCAGTGCGCCCAGCGGACAGATATAGATGGATACGACATCCATCCACTGTGAGACGATGGCCTGAATGCACAGCGCGGCTGCAAGACCGATCACATGGATCACCGCCGTTGCCGGCACGCGCTTGAGGCCGAGCTTTTCCTGCAGGGATGCGACCGGTGCCTCATAGAGATTGATGATCGACGTGACGCCCGCAAACGACACACACAGGAAAAACACCATCGCCACGATGCGCCCGCCCGCCATGCCGTTCATGACGTGGACAAGATAGATGAACATCAGCCCCGGACCGCCGGCATCGAGCTCAGCGCCGCCGGCCGCCATGGCGGGGATGATGACAAATGCCGCCAGCAGCGCCGCGATCGTGTCAAAGAGTGCAACGTTGCGCGCAGAGCTTGGAATGCACTCGTTTTTGCTGAGGTATGAACCGTAGATCACGCTGCCGTTGCCCGCAACAGACAGGGAGAAAAACGCCTGACCAAAGGCATAGATCCAGACATACGGGTCGAGCAGACCCTCGGGCTTGATGGTGAAGATATACCGATAGCCACCCGACGCGCCGGGCAGCGTGAACACATAGATGCCGAGTGCGACAAAAAGGAAAAACAGGATCGGCATCATGACCTTGTTGGCTTTTTCAATGCCGCCGGCAATGCCGAACGACATGATGAAAAAGCTCACCGCAACTGCGACCACGACCCAGACATTTGCGCCCCACGCGCCGGCAGTGGCATTGAAGCTGCCGACGATCGCATCCATATCCTGGCCCATGGCAGACAGTCCGCCGTCAAACGCCAGAAATGTATACTTGAAGATCCAACCCATGACGCATGTGTAGCCTATGGCCAGCGCCAGCGACCCGAGCACCGGGATGTAACCGACGAGCTCGCCCGGCTTGCGTTTGCCGAAGCGCGCCTCGGTGCACATGCCGAACGAGCCGACCGGGCCTGCGCCGCCCGCGCGGCCGAGTGCAAACTCTCCGATGACGCCGGTAGAGGCGATGAGGATGACAAAGAGGAAGTACGGGATGAGGAAGGTCATGCCGCCCCACTGGGACACCAGCGTCGGGAAGCGCCAGATGTTGCCCATGCCGACGGCCGAGCCGATGCAGGCGATGATGAAGCCGCCGCGGCTGCGAAAGCCGTCGCGGTTATTGACGTTTGTGTCATTACCCATGATGTTGTTTCCTTTCACGCACTAGGCACAAATTGGTTTGATTATACCGCAAAAGTGCGCGCACCGCAACTGTTGTTTGCGGAATCCGCCGGAGAATGCCGCGCGAAAAGGATCTCCTCCCCCAGCGGCCCAGCACAAGCACTTTCACTTCCAGATAATTACGCACTCGCTCCGGAACACCTGAAAATACTGCACGTGAGCAAAATCGTTCTTATGGGACTGTTTGAAATGATCCCCAAAAAGTTAGGTAAAAATATCAATCATAAATTGTTCAATCTACCAAAAGGGCTTGCTGTCTGTGAATTGTAGGTGGCAGGCCCTTCAGTTTTCCCTTGATCTTGCGGTTATTGTAGTAGTTCAGATATTCTATAAGTTCCTGCTTGAAGTATTCCATGGAACGGAATTCCTGCAGATACAGCAGCTCGCTTTTGAGCAGACCGAAGAAATTTTCAATCACAGCATTGTTCAGGCAGGTTCCTTTGCGGCTCATGCTCTGCCGAATGCCCTTTTCGCGAAGCATCCGCCGGTACTGCTTGTGCTGATACTGCCAGCCCTGATTGGAATGAAGAATTAAGTATGTTCCGTCTGGGATCTTTGCAAACGCCTTGTCCAGCATGATTGTCACCATACGCAGCACAGGGCGATCTGCGATCGTATAGCTGACCAGATCGCTGCTGCACAGATTCAAAATTGGAGACAGATAGAGCTTTTCTCCAAACAGGCTGATCTCTGTCACATCCGTGACCCAGTTCCGGTTCGGCTTGTCCGCATGGAAATCCCGATTCAGCAGATTTGGCGCTGTCCTGCCCAGTTCTTCCTTGTAGGAACGATATTTCTTCATTCGCACACAGCAGACCAGATCAAGCTCCTTCATAAGCCGCTGGACGGTCTTGTGGTTCAAGGGCAACTTACGGTTATGCAGATCCGCTGTGATCCGGCGATAGCCGCAAGCAATAAAGGCAAGCCGCAAATCGAATAATAATCCGCCGGCCTAGCCGGCGGTTTTTCGTAGACGGGCAAAGCCCTCTGTTACTAGCTTGCACGTCACGTCGTGCAAATACGATCTGCCAGCCGCGAGAGTTCTGCTACTTGCAGCCCATGAACGGGCTTAGAAATTTCCCATTGTCAGTTGTTCCCCAGCTTTGTCCTCATCCAGCTGGTGCTTGATGTATTCTTCTATTTTCTTTGCATTCTTTTCCACGGTATCCACGTAATATCCTCTGCACCAGAATTCCCTATTTCTATACTTGATACTTGTATTTCAGCTCCGGGTATTTCTCATATCTCATATATCATCAGACTGCTCTTCCCTTTCAAATACCCCATAAAACTGGACACCGATACCTTCGGTGGAATTTCCAACAGCATATGATTAGCGCCTATTAGGAAAACACACTGTCAAAGGGGTTCGTAGCGGGGGTTAGCCCGCTACTGCGTTATCTTCCGTAGTGTTGATTTCAATGTACTCGGCAATCTTGCGGAGCTCGTCAGCAAATTTGAATTTCACGCTGATATTGCCGTTTTCATAGACCTTGATATAGTCCACAAGTTCAACCAAGATTTCACGGTTGAGGGCTTCAATGTTCTGATACTTCATAAAGGCTACCAGTGCAGGATGCTCGTTGTCCACACCGTTTGCCAGTTCTGCGCGTTCAGCGTTCAGCCGGGTAAGCACCGCGGAAATATCAGAAGTCTGCCGTTCATAGTCAGCCTTCATTGTCCGGTAGTCCTGCTGGGTAATTTCCCCGTCTTTCCAGTCTTGATAAAGAGACTGTTTGTAGCGTGTTATCTTTGTCAGTTCCCACTCTTTGCAGCTATCAGAT